>Ga0181572_10003172_pt1 | contig 11586 bp, 7 predicted proteins | sample 101ome_26_FD_133004 | JGI IMG/M metagenome (GOLD analysis project Ga0181572, IMG submission 133004) | Coastal salt marsh microbial communities from the Groves Creek Marsh, Skidaway Island, Georgia - 101408AT metaG (megahit assembly) | ecosystem: Environmental > Aquatic > Marine > Intertidal zone... | reverse complement strand
TTGTCGCCCTTTTAGCGTGTCTTGAATCTTCATCGTTAGAATGATAGCGTTCAGGGCTGATGTGATGATATTGGAGTAGATGATCGCTTTATCATCAAGGTTAATACCATGAAACGTCCATAGGGTAGTGCCCGTAAACATGAAAAGGTACATCGTGAGGCTTAGACTTCTAGTGTCTCTCGTTCTAATGACCTTAAAAGCCTGAGGTAGAAACGCGGTGGTTGTAAAGACCGCAGCAAAAGCGCCAAAATTGATTTGATCCATGGGTTTGAAGGCGAATTCTAAGGCTCCGCAGCTGGAACAAATATAGGAGAAAGACGGTATCGTTTTTAAGGGGCTTCCGTACCTTTAGGAAAAGTTTTTCTGCAACTCCTATGGTTCTTCAAAAAGCTTCTGCTCAAGTGAAATCACTCATGCTAAAGGTGCGTATTAAAGAGACGCTTTTTCTGCTCTTAGGGGTGTTTTCAGCGAGTCTTGGGCTCAAAGGACTCTTGTTACCGAATCACTTTTTAGACGGAGGGGCCATGGGCGTTTCGCTGTTGACTCAGTTTGTTACTGACATCAATCTTTCCGTCTTAATCATTGCCGTGAATGCTCCTTTCATCTTAATCGGAGCACGTCAGATCTCGGTGCCCTTTGCGGTCAAAAGTAGCTTGGCGATTGTCGCCTTAGCGGTTTTGGTCCATTTTTTAGAGTTTCCGGTTCTTACTGAAGATAAATTATTGATCGCCGTATTTGGCGGATTCTTCTTAGGTGTGGGCATTGGACTGTCGATTCGAGGAGGCGCTGTTATTGACGGCACCGAAGTCTTAGCCCTATCGATCAGTCGAAAAACCAGTTTTACAGTCGGTGATTTAATTGCCGTTTTCAACGTGATTCTCTTTTCGGTGAGCGCCTTGGTACTCGGGCTTGAAGTGGCTATGTACTCTATACTCACCTATATCGTTGCCTCTAAGACGGTAGACTTCATCATTAATGGGATTGAAGAATACATAGGGGTTATGATCGTCTCGCCCGATTCAGCAGAAATTAAAGATCAAATCATGCACGAAATGGGGCGTGGTGTTACAGCCTTTCGATCAGATGGCGGATTTGGTACCAAAGGCCAAAGCCTTCCAGATCGTGATGTGCTGTTTTGCGTGGTCACCCGTCTCGAAGTAAGCAAGCTCATTTTAGAGGTTGAAAAGATAGACCCCTCGGCCTTTGTTATTCAATATCCTATACGAGATACCAAGGGCGGAATGATCAAGAAGCGTCCTCTTCACTAGACCATAAGGTATGAAGGTATTTTTTCGGGGAACACGTTCAAAAAACCACTAAGATTATTCTGGATTAGTCTTAAGCTTGTGCGCTGCGTTTTGCCTTATTCTTTCGACGATAGTAGGCCTCTAGAATCTCTTGAAGATCGTCTTTAGAGTAGCGTTTGCCCTGATAAAAAAGAGAGTGAACAGCAAGGGTTTGCTGTTCTATCATCTGGGCGACTTTAAGACGTTTTTTGGTTAGGACCATCCGTGTTCTTTTCAAAAAAGGACAGTGAAGTAACAAAAATTTCTTAAACAAAAAAAGTTAAGCTATTGAAATTGAGTTTAATGGGGTTTTGAAGGGTGGTGTAGCGCGGGCTAAAACTCTCTTCCAGCTTTGGCTAGAAGGGTAAGTGCCGCCCAATAGGTAGATAGAATTAAAATACTCGAAAAAGGGAGCGGAGTTAGGAATCCGTCAATGCCTAATAGAGTGTCTGAGATCATAAACAGCAAAGCTCCTAAGGCTATTTGCAGGCGCATCTTCGTTCTTCTTTTAAGGGCAACACTCAAAGCAAGCGCTACCATGATGCTTATGACGAGTGCATAGATAGGAACCGCAATTTTTAATATTCCGTTGAGTCCGTTCCATAACAAGGAGGTAATTCCGATGAGTATCACTGCAGAAAACAAGACAGCACTCGGAACAAATCGCGATCCAAATCTGTTTCTTAGGGCGCGTATGAATAGTAGGTGTGCGACAAGAAAAAATCCAATCCCCAGGAGAAAAAATTCATTCCAAACCAAGGCGATATCTCCTAGCAAACAGAAGACTAGGGCTGATACCACCTGAGCGCTCATACGAGAAATCCCGCGATTACTTGCCGCGTATAGAATGATAGCGATGGTTGTAGAGGCTTTAGCGATAGCATATCCAATAACAGACCCTGAGAGATCTAGACTTATCGCAAAGACTCCTAAAAAAGAGATAAGGAGAAGAAAGTTTCTTTTTGACGCCAACACCTTCGAATATATATAATTAACAGCAATTTTAACATTAGATGGCAGTGCGATATGGGCTTTCTACATAATTTAGGCGGAATGTAAGAGGCGGTTTAAGCCTATTTTCATCAAAAAAATAAATCTAACCGAAATCAATCATGAGCAGAAAATCACAAGACACGTTTAGAGTTTTCCACAGGTATTTGGGCTTCTTTTTAGCCGGAATTATGGCGGTGTATGCCTTCAGTGGAATCGTTTTGACATTCAGAAATACAGACACCTTTAAAATTAAAGAGTCGGTCACTGAAACGATTGATTCTGGCTTGTCGGCTGAAGAGTTGGGCGGAGCGCTACGCATGAGACTCTTCGAGGTTGAGACCGCTAATGGAAAAATAACCTTTGCCAACGATGGTGTATATGACATTGCGAGCGGAGAAGTCCAGTATTCGAAAACAGCTTATCCGGTCGTACTTGAAAAGATGAACAAATTGCACCTCATGAATACCACCAATCCGCTCTTTTGGTTGGCGATTTTCTTTGGGTGTGCACTGATGTTCTTTTCAATATCAGCCTTCTTTATGTTCAATCCGGGGGCACCGATCTATAAAAAAGGGATCTATTTTGCCGCAGCTGGGGCTGCCCTCACCATTGTTCTATTACTTGTTTGATCGAAGGATGAAGAAAAAAATACTTGTATCTCAGTCAATTCTTTGGGCGGCTTCGATTATTGCAACGTCGCTATTACATGTGAGCGGAAAAGGTGACTTCTCATGGCTTCTACTCACTGTGATCGCTTCGGTTGCTATCGGGATGCTCCAGAAAGAATTGTAAATACCTTGATATTTTATGAAACAGCTTTTATCCCTTTTATTCTTGCTAATGGGTTTTTTTGTGATGGCTCAAGAGGCAGTAAATCCGGCGATCCAGTCTTTCGGTACGGTTTCAACTGTTCCAAACGCAGATGTCACCCCTGATCCTTCACGGACCTATAATATTGTGGTGGATGTCATGAGTGGAGGTGAAGATCATTCAGAGGTTTTTTTCTCGATGAACAATGTGGCTCGCTTAGTAAATCTGCATACTATGGCGGGTGTTCCTCAAGAAAATCTTAATGTGGTGGTTGCTGTGCACAATGCTGCGATGTGGTCTGTCCTCAGTAACCAAGAGTATCAAAAACGATTTAAAACCGCAAATCCTCATGAGCCGCTAATTGAAGAATTACTGAATTACGGGGTCAAGATTGTTGTTTGCGGTCAGTCTTTAGTGAAGCGCAATGTTTCTAAAGCTGACCTTCTGCCGGGTGTCGAAGTGGCCACCTCGGCGCTCACAGTTCTTACTGAATTCCAGTTAATGGGATACGCTTTGTTGCGATTCTAGTGTTTTGTTTAAGGTTTAAGGTCGTCTCTACAAACCCTACCTTCTTTTTCAATTAAGTTTTAGAGTTGTTTGGTTTGTTCATCTGCACCTCAACATCCTCTGAATAGGGCAAACGTTAATAAAATCTAGACTCCTTAGTTTTCGTTTAGGTATTCTGTCTGATTAATAAACAGAATGGTTACTTTTTGTGAAATCCTAAAAAAAAATTAACTCAGAGCGCTTGTCCAAGATCAAATTTTATTAATATTACGTTAAATTCAGGCAAATTCTGTGTGAAAGGGTGACCGTTCTATGGGATTTTTTGGATTGAAACGAACAACTAAACTATTAACTCAAAAATTATGAATCTTAAACACGATTTGAATTTAAAAACGCGAAAGCAATTGCGCTCGGCATTTCAGTCGGTATGCTTTACGCTTTTGTTGGGTCTAGGTACGCAGCTGTCTTTTGCATCTGCATTAGCCCCTTCGACAGAGGCTATGAGCTTCATGGATCAGACTACTGTTACAGGAACAGTAACTGATTCTAATGGAGTGCCACTTCCTGGTGCCAATGTCATTGAAAAAGGAACCACAAACGGGGTTCAGACAGATTTCGACGGTAACTATGCTTTAAATGTTCAGCCAGGTGCTGTTCTTGTAGTGAGTTACATCGGTTTCACTTCTACTGAAATTACAGTAGGATCTAATTCTGTCATTGACGTAGTTCTTCAAGAAGATGCACAAGCTCTTGATGAAGTTGTAGTAACGGGTTACGGTACTCAGTCTAAAAGAGAGATTACCGGTGCGGTTACAACTGTAGATGCTGAGGAGCTTACTGCTATTCCTGCAACTACTTTCTCGCAACAACTTCAAGGTCGTGCTTCTGGGGTAACAATTATTAACGATGCGACTCCTGGTGGAGAGGCAACTGTACGTATCCGTGGTTTTGGTACCATCGGAAACAACAACCCTCTTTACGTTATTGACGGAGTGCCATCACAGTCTCAAGGAAACTTGAACCCTAACGATATCGAGTCTTTACAGGTACTGAAAGATGCCTCTGCTGCTTCGATCTACGGATCACGTGCTGCGAACGGGGTAATCATCATTACTACAAAGAAAGGTAAAGCGGGTGCTCCTAAGATTACGTATAACGGTTACTACGGTATCCAAAATGCGGCTAAAGATGTTGAAGCACTTAATGCTGCTGAGTTAGGTAAGTATCTTTATTTAGCTGATTACTATGCTGGTAAGACTCCTTCTCACGGTCAGTACACCTTTGGTGGTACTCCAGAGAACCCATCAATTTCTATTCCTAACTATGTATTCCCTTCAGGGGCTGCATCAGCTAATGAGTCTCTTTACTCATTAACTCCAAGCAACATTTACGCTATTACTCGTTCTGCAGATACTAACTGGTGGGATGAGGTAACAGTAAATGATTCTCCTATTATGAATCATCAAGTTCAAGCAAGCGGTGCAACCGAGAATTCTCAGTATGCTTTTACCTTGAACTACTTCTCGCAAGACGCTATCATGCCATTTGTAGGATATGAGCGTGTTTCTATCCGTTTAAATTCTTCTACGAAGACTTTCGGTGGAAAACTTGAGATCGGAGAAAACTTCACTGTATCATTAGATAACAGAAAAGGAGGATTCTCTAACGATGGTGAGCAGAATGCGGTTTCTGGAGCTTACAAGCACCACCCGCTTCTTCCTGTTTACGATATCGTTGGTAACTTTGCAGGGTCTCGTGGTTTGAACCTAGGTAACAACTACAACCCTTATGCATCTCTTCACAGAAATCAAGACAACAGAAGTAAGCGTATCCGTTTATTTGGTAATGCTTATGTAAAAGCGAAACTATTTGATCTTTTAGATGTTCAGTCAAGCTTTGGTATTGACATGTTCGCAAGAAGAGGACTTTATATTGGACGTCCACAGCCAGAATACGTAGAAGGTAACTTCATCAACGGTTCTACTTCATTATTTCAAGAAGGATACCAGTGGACATTCACCAATACGGTTTCTTACAGCGAAACATTCAACGATGTTCATAATGTAGATGCTTATGTTGGGGTTGAAGCTATCGAAGGATTCGGACAAGAGTTCGGAGCTGGTAGACAGCGTTTCCCTTTCCAAACTACTGATATCATCAGCTACTTAAGTGCTGGTAACGTTGGTACCTCATCGAACTATGGATACACTCAGAGAGATTTCTCTCTTTGGTCACAATTCGCGAAAGTGAACTACGGTTACGAGGACAAGTATCTTGCACAGGTAATTGTGCGTAATGACGCTTCGTCTCGTTTCAACAGTGCTTCTAACAGTGCATTCTTCCCTGCATTCTCTTTAGGATGGAGACTTTCTGATGAGAGCTTTATGCAAGGAGCTTCATTTATTGATGATTTCAAACTTCGTTACGGATGGGGTCAAACGGGTAACCAAGAAATTGGAGATTATAACGCGTATACGCAGTTTACTGCAGGAGCTTTCCAAGCTTCTTACCCAATTGACGGTAACAGTGGAGCAAACACTCCTGGTTTTTCAGCTTCGCAATTAGGTAATCCTAATGCTCGTTGGGAAACTACTACTTCAAATAACATTGGATTCGATTCATATATGTTCGATTCTAGATTGAGCTTTGAGTTTGATTTATGGAACAGAACTACTTCTGATCTTTTATTGAATGTACCAATCCCTTATTCTGCTGGTGATGCGGGTGCTCCTGCTATTAACATCGGTGAGATGTACAACGAGGGTATGGATATCAACTTAAACTGGTCAGATCAAAAGGGTGATTTCGGATACTCGATCGGAGGTAATTTCTCTACCTATAGAAACGAGATCATCAAATTAGATCAGGGTGGAACTCCAATCTTTGGACAATCTCGTCGTGTACCTTCTTTAACTATTACTGAGGTAGGTTCACCGATTTCAATGTTCTACGGATTCCAAGTAGAGGGTATTTTCCAGTCGCAAGCCGAGGCTGACGCTTGGGCATCTTATCCTGGATATAATGCTCCTGGTAAGTTTAAATTTGCTGATACAAACGGAGATGGTCAAATTAGTGATGCTGACCGTACTCAGATTGGTAACCCACACCCTGATTTCGTTTACGGTATCAACTTGAACTTGAGCTATAAAAACCTTAGTTTAAATATATTTGGTAATGGTTCTGTAGGTAACGATATTTTTAACTATGTACGTTACTTCGCTGACTTTAACACCTTCCAAGGTAACCGTTCAACACGTGCTCTATACGAAGCATGGCAGCCAAGCAATCCATCAGCTCCAAGAGCACAGTGGACTGCAGCTAATCCGAACGCTACTTCTCCAATTATGGATGCGAACGACCAGGTGAGTTCAAGACCTTCTTCGTATCTAATTGAAGATGGATCTTATTTCAGATTGAGAAATGTACAATTGACCTATGATTTCGGTGATTCGATTAAAGACGCTTTAGGAATCACAGGAGGTCAGATTTACCTTCAAGGTCAGAATTTGCTAACCATTACTGACTATTCTGGATTGAATCCTGAAATTCAGACTGGGGCAGATACTACCTTAGGTTATGATGGTGGTTATATGCCAGTTTCTAAGTCAATTTTGCTTGGATTAAACCTTAACCTATATTAATTTTACATAAAAAGCTATTATCAAATGAAAAAATTAATTACTTACTTAACGGCAATTGCGGGGGTTTCGCTTCTTTCTGTTGCTTGTTCTGACGAGTTCTTATTGAAAGAGCCTAAAGGTCAGATCACCTCTGCCGCACTTAATAATCCGGAAGGTATTGAAGGTAAACTGGTTGCAGCCTACCGATCATTATCTGGTTCTGGAATGAACGGTGGTGGTACTTGGTACTATGACGTACATAACTGGATTTTTGGAGGTATCGCCTCTGATAATGCTCTTAAAGGGACTGATGCCGGTGACCAGCCAGAGCACTCGTTTATCGAGGCATATGACTTTACCACCTTTAATGTTCACCTTCGTGACAAATGGAGATCTGTGTATTGGGGTATGGCTCGCGCCAATGACATCTTAGTTTCACTTGAGAATGTAGAAGGTGTCTCAGCTACTCGTGCTTCTGAAATCGCTGCTGAAGCGAAATTCATTCGTGGTTTTGCTGCTTTCGAAGGTCAAAAGCACTTTAGAGAGCCTGCTTACTTAGATGAAACACAATTTGATCCTAACGATACCGAAAGCACTAAAGTGCCTAATGGTGGTCAGATTTGGGATAAAATTATCGCTGATTTTGCTGCTGCCGCTGCAGGACTTCCTGCTACACAGTCACAAGTAGGTCGTGCTACAAAATGGGCTGCTAAGGCTTTCCAAGCTAAGGCAATGATTTACAAAGGTGATTATGCTGGTGCACTACCTATCCTTAAGGATATCGTAGATAACGGAGGATTTACCTTAACAGAAAACTATGAGGACAACTTCAAAGTAGCAACTCGTAACAATTCAGAGTCAATCTTTGAAATTCAGTTCTCAGCTTCTAGTTCAGATGATTCGAATACCAACCGTGGTATTGGTCTTGCACACCCATATATCGCTCCATGGGGATGCTGTGGTTTCTATCAAGCGCCACAAGACTTGGTAGATTTCTTCCAGACTGATTCGAATGGACTTCCATTGTTGGATGGTTCTTGGAAGACAAATCACATTACTAATCCAACAGGTGCGAATATCGGTCAGCCTATTGGAGATCCTTCTGTAGATCCACGTTTAGATCACACTGTAGGACGTCCAGGTATCCTTTACAAAGGGCACCATATCATGCAGGTGGATTACATTCGTGATTTGACTTATGCTGGTCCTTATTTCTCTAAGAAGCACGTATCAGAGCCAGAAGGTTTCGGTGTTGCTGGATGGGGTAACCTTACAGCTAACAACTACCGTATTATGCGCTTAGGTCACGTTATCCTTTGGTATGCTGAGGCTTTAGTTGAAACTGGTAACCTAGAAGAAGCACGTAAGCAGATCAATAAATTACGTGAGCGTGCAGCTAATCCTGCCGGTTTTGTTAAGAAAGCAGTTCAAGGTGCTACACGTACTGAGTTTACTGCTCTTGATGAGCCAGCTGCCAACTACAACGTGAAGCCTTATACTGAGGCTTGGACAAGTGCTGCTACAGCGAGAACCGCAGTTCGTTATGAATCACGTCTAGAGACAGCAATGGAAGGACACCGTTTCTTCGATCTTCAGCGTTGGGGCATTCAAGCCGAAGTTCTTAACGATTACCTAAGTAGAGAAAGCCAATATAGAATCTATCTTCAAGGAAAGAGTTTTACTTCGCCTAAAAATGAGTACTATCCAATTCCTGATGAAGCGATCAACAGATCGTTCGTAGATGGTGCTGCAACACTTAAACAAGATCCTAACTACTAGTAGTTAAACGATTCTAGAATAGAAAAGCCACGGTTCTCCGTGGCTTTTTTTATTTTTAAACCTACCTATCCTGTATGTATGCCAAAATTTAAGTTTGCCTCGTTTTATGCGCTAATGGTGGGCCTAGTGCTCATTTCATCCTGTTCTGATAATCCTACCTTGTTTAAGGCGCTTTCATCGGAGTACACAGGTATAGATTTTGAGAACACGATCACCGAAACAGACACCTTCAATATCCTTACAGAAGAGTACATCTTTAACGGAGGAGGGGTTGCTGTCGCTGATTTTAACGACGACGGGTTGGCTGATCTTTTCTTTACCGGAAATCAGGTTCGAAATGCCCTTTACCTGAATAAGGGTGCCCTGCAATTTGACAACGTCAGTGAGGCCTCTGGTGTTTCCTTATTAGATCGATGGTTTACAGGTGTTACGGTGCTTGATGTGAATAACGACGGATGGCCTGATGTGTATGTCGCGGCGGGGATAGACGATGATCCTGCAAAGCGTAAAAACGCCCTACTCGTTCACCAAGGAGTTAACGCCGCGGGTATTCCTGTTTTTGAAGACCAAGCAGAAGCCTATGGCGTGGCAGACGGGCACAGCAGCATGTGGACGTCGACCCTTGACTACAATGGAGATGGCCTTTTAGATATTTATGTGCTCAACAATGAGCAATCGGGTATCCTTCCGACGAATTACCGTGAAAAGGTTACAGACGGATCCGCCCCTAGTAACGACAGACTGTACCGTAACAACGGAGACGGTTCGTTTACAGACGTAACCATTGAGGCTGGTATACGCTACGAAGGGTTTGGACTAGGTGTCGCGGTGTCTGATTTCAATTTTGACGGTCTAGACGATCTCTATATTACTAACGATTACCTTTCTAACGATCTTCTATACATCAATAAGGGGGATGCCACCTATTCTAACGAAATAGGGACGCGCTTAAAGCACCAGAGTAAGTTTTCAATGGGTGTTGACGTTAACGACATTAACAATGACGGATTGCACGACGTGCTTTCAGTAGATATGCTCGCCGAGACCAATCAGCGCATGAAGACCACGGTGATGGGCGTCAATTACATCTCTGAAGTTTACAATAAGCGCTGGGGCTATGAGCCGCAATACATGCGTAACATGCTTCACTTAGGGAATGGGTTAGACCTTCCGATGAGTGAGGTTGGATTGTTGGCAGGAATTTCTAAGACCGACTGGAGCTGGTCTCCACTCATGGTCGACATGGATAATGACGGATTAAGAGATGTTTTAATCACAAACGGATTTCCTCGGGATGTTACCGATATGGATTTCAGTAACTACCGCCTTGAAAACGGTCAGTATGCCAGTGTTGAGATGATTTTAGATAGCGTTCCGGTAGTTAAAATCCCGAATTACGCCTACCGCAACAATGGAGACCTGACTTTTGAAGATGTAGGCGCACCTTGGGGATTGAACCAAGCGTCGTTCTCAAACGGAGCGGTGTACAGCGACCTTGATAACGACGGTGATCTCGATTATGTGGTCAACAATATCAATGATCGCGCTTTTGTTTTTGAAAATACCACAAGTGAAACCTTTAGCGATCGTAGCTATCTACAGATTGGATTAAACGGTCCTAAAGAAAATACGTTTGGGATCGGAGCAAAGGTCTGGGTGGTTACGGGTGAAAACACCTTGTTTGCCGAACAACGGCTGAGTCGCGGGTACATGTCTTCGGTAGATCCCATCTTGCATTTTGGTTTGGGAGTACAAAATACTCCGATAGAAGTGGTTGTCGTATGGCCCGATGGCCGCTCACAGCGGCTTCAAAACGTTACGCCGAGAACCCGCCTGCGTATCGATCACAGCGAAGCCACCGAAGATCCTGACTTAAGAGCACAGCTTTTCGAAAAGCACAAAATTGAAGACACGCTCTTCAAAGAAGTTTCTGAAGAAACAGGACTTCAATATACACACGAGGAGGCTGACATCATCGATTTTAGTGCACAGCATTTGTTGCCCTACAAGCATTCACAAAACGGACCTGTTCTCAGTGCGGCTGATTTCAACGGAGATGGACTCGAAGATTTGCTCGTCGGTAGTTCTACAGGTTATAATCCGACGCTTTTTTTCCAAAACGCAACGGGTCAATTTGAGTCACGCCCGCTTTATACAGACGAGCGATTGCTTTCTTTTGAAGAAGCGAGAGCATACGTTCAGGATTTGAATTTGAAAAGTGGCGAAGAATACAATCATTGGGCAAAGACTCCTCAACGACCAAGCGACATCCCTACAAACCCTGATGATGTTTACAGAGGACAAGGTTGGATCAGTTGGCCTGATTGGCTTGGTTCAAACTATTTATCTTATGATGAAGCAAGAAATTTTGGTATGGGCCTAAATATAAGTAGCGCAAAAAGATATTTAAACTGGGCTAAAACGGATCAGAGGCCGTCTAAGATCCCTGCATCACCTGATAGGGTTTACAAAAACAAAGGATGGGTAGACTGGTACGACTGGTTGGGCAAAACCAGACCGGGCGAAGATCTAGATTCAAGCAGCTAACCCCAAAAAAATCAGTATCTCCCCATAGTTCAAACCGCCTTTCT
>Ga0181572_10003169_pt1 | contig 11591 bp, 9 predicted proteins | sample 101ome_26_FD_133004 | JGI IMG/M metagenome (GOLD analysis project Ga0181572, IMG submission 133004) | Coastal salt marsh microbial communities from the Groves Creek Marsh, Skidaway Island, Georgia - 101408AT metaG (megahit assembly) | ecosystem: Environmental > Aquatic > Marine > Intertidal zone... | reverse complement strand
TATCGATCGCAAAAATTATGTAATCACTATCATGGTCTTTTTGTAAAGTTGAAATAAAATTAGTAAAACCTGTAAGAAGACCTGTAGGAAATCCTTCTTTATTTTTTAAATGTTGTGGAAGTGCATAGAAACTGCGAAAGAAAAATCCAAATGTATCAATAACTGTAACTCTTTTACTCATACCTTACCTTAAATTTTTGAATCAAGAATTTCTTGAATCGCTTCTTCTAAAATAGCTACATCTAAACCGAAACTTTCAGCTTTTTTAAGCCCAAGGTTAATTGATACGTCTGCAAAGGGTTTATTTACCGAGACAATTGTTTTGACAATGTTTAAGGCAATTGAATATTCTTGTAATTCTGAAGGTGCAGCTTTTGGATTATCAGCATAACGAATAATATCAACAAATTCATCATCAAATTTCCAATGCTTAAAAATATGTGCAGTAACTTCTGAAGATGTCATATCTACATACATTTTTTCAACTTGTGCTATGTTGTTTGATAATTCAATTTCTGATTGAAAAGATGTTGTTTCATCATCTTGGATGATATTGTTTGCAATTAAAATTTTTCCAGTTTCTTGAACAAAACTTGCGAGAAATAATTTATCCAATTTTTTCTTATCAATTTTTTTATACCAATGAACTAATAATCCAGCTTGTTTTTCAGAAATCTCTGCAAATATGTCTGAAGTAATTCCATAAGGCTGCATATCAACATTTAATAATTTTCTTACAGAATTAGAAAGTGCAATAGAACGGGTCATGTTCATCCCAAACAATGATACTGCTTGAGAAGCATTTTTAATCTCCCTAGCAAAACCATAAAGTGGTGAATTAGCTGCTTTTAAAAGATTTGCAATAATCATTGGATCGCGTTCAATAACTTTTGCAAGGTCCATAATTGAAGCATCTGGATCACTATAGATCTTATTTATATCTAGAACTGTTTTAGAAAGAGGTGGGAGTGATTGGATACCATCAAGTAAAGAATTATTCACGAGGGAGAACCTTTGTTTTTTAGAAGATTATAGCACCTAAAAACAAATATTTATTAACATTTTTTCAATTGAGTAGAGCTGGTGCTCCAAAGTAGTATCCTTGAGAGTATTCAACACCTAAACTTCTTATTATTTCATATATATTTTCATTTTCAATATATTCTGCAACCATCTCAATCTTTTGTTCTTTTGCAAAAGCAACAATTGTTTTAACAACTGACATAGAGTATGCATCAGTCTCAATGTTTTTAATAAGTGAACCATCAATTTTCAAAATATCTGGTTGGTATTTTAGGAGTCTCTCAAAATTAGAATACCCTGCTCCAAAATCATCAATTGCAATTTTGACACCAAACGCTTTTACTCGGGCGATAAACTTCGTAATCTCATCAAAATCTCTTACATCTTCATCTTCAAGTAACTCAAACACAATTCGAGGTCCCATCTCTCTGTGGAGGTCTAAAAGTTCATATATTTTTTCACGTGTAGATTTTTTTTCAATATCAAGCGCAGAGATATTCATTGTAACAGATTTGTCTGTAAACTTTAAAGCGTTAAAAGAGTTTTCTAAAACCATTCCCGTTATCTTGGAGTAGTATTTACCACGTTTTGCTAAATCTAGAAATAAATATGGTGAAACTACTTTACCATCTTCATTGACTAACCTTACAAGTGATTCATACTTTACCACCTTTTTAGTTTCATTAGAGACTATTGGTTGAAAGTAAGAGATAATATTCATATTATCAATGGCTACTTTTACCATTTTTAAAATTTGTAGATTTTGAAGTGCTTTTCCTTGTTCTTGTTCAACAAAATCATTCGAAACAATAAAGTCCTGCTTTGTTCTCTCCAATGACTTCATCGCATACTTCACATTTTCTAAGCAGTGTTCACCATGTGAAACACTCATTAAAATCGATATATCATATTCAATTTCACCGATATCTATCTCAAGTCCACTAACCATCTGTTGAAAGTTTTTTAATTCTAAAATTATCGTATCTAATTCCAACTCTGTGTTTAGTTCTAGATCTTGCACAAAAATATACTCACCATGTCCAAGTGAAAAAAATTTTTTAAAATGAAGATACTCTGGCATTTGTTCAAGAATCTTGTCTGCAAATTTATCTTCTATCTCTTGAGTTATTTTATGGCCATAAAGTTTTTCAATATCCATAAACCCATCTATTTTAACAAATGCTACAAGAGGTTCTTGAGATGAATCTACATAGTCATGAAGTTGTTTTTTTGGATTTAAGAGATCAGTGACATCTTTTTGGATGGAAATATATTCAATAATTTCATTATTTGCATTGAGTATAGGTTTTATAATAGTGTCTACATAATATGTTTCATAATCTTTAGATGCATTTCTAATCACACCTTTCCAAGCCCTCTTATCTATACCTAGAGCATGCCATATATCTGCATACATTGTTGGTTCATTCTCAGGATGTCGGACTATATTATGCTTTGAACCTAAAAGCTCTTCTTTGCTGTATCCTGAGAGCTTGCAAAACTCATCATTTACATAGGTTATCCTACCATCAGTATCTGTTTTTGAAACAGCAGCACTTAAATCTGTAAGTTCCTGATACTGTTGTAAAAAAAGAAGGTTGTTTTTGTATTCATTTAAAAACTCTACCCGTTTTGCAACTCTTCGAAGCGCTTTGTTGAGATCATCTAAAGATAATGGTTTCAAAAGGTAAGAGTCTATGTTAAGATCGATGGAGTCATAAATATATTTTGATTCGTTATGTCCAGAAAGTATAATTATTGGAAGATCTTTATCAAAGTCTCGAAGACGCTTGGACATCTCTAAGCCATTCATGTTTGGAAGATTTACATCTGATATAACCACATCTATCGAGTTTGCATAAAACTTCTCGAGACCATCTTCACCATCTACAGCTGTGTAAACGTTTGCAAAAAGATCTTCAAGAGTCTTAACCATCAACTCTCTTACTTCAGGATCATCTTCTACAAACAATACACCCTTATCTTGAGTAAATTCTAAAGTGGTCTTTAAATCTGTCATAAAAAATTATATCTTTTTTTTTTATACTTTACAATCAAGCCATAGGATGACAAGATTGAACCGTGTTTTGCAAATCTTGCTTTTGAATATGAGTATAAACTTGAGTTGTAAGCAACGAAGCATGTCCCAAAAGCTCTTGAACAACTCTTAAGTCGGCTCCACCTGTTATTAAAGATGTAGCATATGAATGCCTTAACACATGTGGTGAAACTCCAAGATATTTTTTCGTAATTTTAAATGCAGAGACTCGACTTAAGACTTCTGATTTATAATTTAACCATACATACTCTTTTTCATAGGGTAATTCTCGTAAATATTCATCAATGGCATCTCTAGCAACATGAGCAATAGGTACAATTCTCTCTTTTTCACCTTTAGCATGTCGTATATGTAACCATTCACCATCAATATCTGAACGCATTAATGTTAAACATTCACTTATACGTGCACCTGTCGCATACAAAAATAGGATCAAAGCATAGTCTCGTTTACCTATAAGTGTAGATCTATCAATATTTTTTAGTGATTCTTGAATTAAAGTATGCGATAAAAACTTTGGAAGTAGTTTTGGTATTTTTGCTAATTTAACTTTTGTAAACTCTTCCATAAAATCACTTTTATAACAAAAGTCAAAAAAAGCATTTACAGATGAAAGTTTTCTATTTAAAGTTCGTTTGTTTTCGTATTTTGCTAGTATGGAAAGAATAGATTTTGTTTCTAAAGAGATAAGAGATTTTTTTAAATCGCTTTCAATCTGTTGTAAATCAGATCTGTATGCTTCGATACTTTTTTTACTTAAAGCTTTTGTAACAGTGATATACTCTAAAAAAGCTTCAAGTTCGTTAGACATTACTCTACTAAAATAATCTCATCATTAACAACAAAACCTTTTTCAGAAACAAATAAAAAGCCTTCATCTAAATCAACATCATGAATAGTGTGACTTGACAAATCTTTTGGTGCTACTATCATGTACCCCTCTTTTTCCAAAGCATACACTTTATCATTTTTTGTTATCAAGCCTAAAAAGTGTGCAAATGGGAATTTAAGTTTTGCTTTAAGTTGAAGATTTGGAGTAAGTGCTATCAATTCACCTTGCTTTGTTGCAATATAAATATCTTCACCATTGTACGCGACATTTCTAATTTCATATTTTTCACGTCGTTCCTGCTGATCCATTGCTAAAATTTTATGTGCTGTAGCTGCAATAATTTTCTGACCTACAAGTTGAAAATAGAGTACATTGTTAAAGTTTTCTGCAGACGAGACAATTGTAGTACGCAATCTTTTTTTTGTCACAGGATTTACGATTACAACTTTTCCATCCAAAGTTGGAAAAATAACAACTCCACCAACAAAGTATGGACTTTGAATTCTAGCATCTATAGCTATAGCATCGCCTACTTGTTCTTTCATAAGAAGTTCTTGATTACTAAGAGTATATAAACCTATTTCATTGTCAGCAAATAATACTGCAAGTAAATCATCTTTGATTCCAACACTTGCAATTGTCTTTTTCAAATCAAAAATTTTAGTGTACGTTGCATCTTCAATATCTTGAAGCTTCATAACTCCATTTGTAGTGGCACTAACAATCCAACCATCCGTTTTTCCTATGAGTCTGTACCCTTCATCGACTTTGATATCCAAAATCTTTTTCTCATCTAAAATACGTCTGTCGTCAAGCATAGCAGCACTAAGAGTTGTATCTGCAAGAGTATCATCAATACTTTCATAACGATCCCAATCAGCTGATGTATCTTCAGGTTCAAAAACCTTTTTAGAACTACATCCTGTGAAAACAATAGACCCAACTAATAAACTTGATAGTAGTAGATTTTTCAAAATTTATTGTACTCCATAATGCATCAACGCTTTTGCAAAATTAGCTACAGGTGAAGTATCTGCTATCGTTTGAAGTTTTGAATGTGCTTTATCAGTTTTACCATCATTGATTAAAAAAATTGCAGCTTGCAATTGTGCTAAATCCTTATAGATGGCATCTTGTTGTAATGCATATTCTGTCAGAGCATTTACATCTTTTTTGTTCTGAGCAAGTTCATATGACACTAAGTCTTTTAAAGGGGATACTTTTGAATTTTTTAAATTTTCTAAACTTTCAATATCTTTATTTTTTAATGCTTCTGAAAAAAGATACGCTGTATGCAACTCAGGACTGAGCGTTTGAAGTACGGCTAAAGAGTTAGTATCTGAAGCATCTTTTTGCAGTGCTGCAAGCGCTTCATTTGCTGCAATAGCATTTGACTCTTTGTTCATCTCATACACCATGTTTCCACCAACAAGTAAAACTACAGCTACAACAGCAGAAACCAAAGGGTATTTATACTTTTTAACAAACCTTTCTGTCATTACTGACTTTTCAAAAAACTTTTCTTCTGAAGTCAATTCTTCTTTAATCATGTCTATATCATTCTTTAAACTCAAAAAAAATCCTCAAATTTATAATCTTGTCATGTTATCAAATATTTTGTTAAAGTTTCATCAATTAGAAATCTTTTTTCTGTTAGAATATATTCAATCATAAAAAACAAAGGGAACCAATGCAAGTAGATGAAGCATTATTGCAAAGATTAGAAAAACTTTCATATTTAGAAATTTCTGATGATAAAAGAGCAGATATAATTAAGCAAATGTCTGAAATTGTAAATTTTGTAGACAACCTAGCTGAACTAAATACTGATGGTATAGAAGACACTTTTGCCATGGGTAATATGGCAACAATTATGCGTGAAGACTCTCCATCTTGTAACACTCAAATAAATGATGATATTCTCCAAAATGCTCCACAAAGTTCAGATCATTTTTTTGTAGTTCCAAAAATCATTGAGTAAAAATATGATACAAGTCTATGGAATTAAAAACTGTGATAGTGTAAAAAAAGCTACAAATTTTTTCAAAAAGCATTCACTAGAATATGAATTGTTTGATTTCAAAGAGAAAGAAGTTACTCTTGAAATGATCAACAGATGGCTTGAAAAAACAGATTTAAAAACATTATTTAATTCTAGAAGTACAACATACAGAACATTAAACCTTAAAGCATTAAATCCTAATGATCAAGAAAAAAAAGAGTGGCTTGCAAAAGAAAACCTGTTGATCAAAAGGCCGGTCGTAGTTCACAATGACACACTACTCGTAGGATTTAATGAAGAAAATTATAAAGGGGTCTTTTTATGAGTGAAACAGCTGCTGCACCAAAAACTTTGGATATAAAAAAATTACTAAAAAGTGTTTTAGCCTATGGTTCATCTGACCTTCACCTAGTTGTTGGAAGTGAACCACAGATTAGAATTGATAAAGAACTTAGGCCATTGAACCTTGCAGTGTTAGATGCTAATGATGTTGAGGAGATGGCATACGCTCTTATTGAAGAGAAGCAGAAAAAAACATTTGAAGAGCATAATGAACTTGACTTTTCATTTGAACTAGAAAATATTGGTCGTTTTCGTGCGAACTACTATAAAACTATTCATGGTATCGCATGTGCTTTTCGTATGATCCCTATAGATGTTCCAACCTTAGATGAGTGGAATAACCCGCCAGTGTTTAAAGAGATCATCAAAAGAGAAAAAGGACTCATATTGGTTACTGGGCCAACAGGTAGTGGTAAATCGACTACACTCGCATCTATGCTTCATGAGATCAACTTAACTGAACGTCGTCACATCATCACTGTTGAAGACCCAGTCGAGTTTGTTCATAAAAATATAAAATCGCTTTTCTCTCAACGTGATGTTGGAAGTAACACAGAATCATTTGCTGCAGCGCTTAAGTATGCACTAAGACAAGATCCTGATGTTATCCTTATTGGGGAGATGAGGGATGCTGAAACCATTGGTGCGGCACTCACAGCTGCAGAAACTGGACACATTGTATTTGGTACGCTTCATACCAACTCTGCACCAGGAACGATCAACCGTATTATTGATGTTTTTGAGGGTGTGGAACAAGCTCAAATTCGTGCACAGCTAGCAAGTTCACTTATTGCTGTAGTTTCACAATCACTTATTCCAAAAATTGGTGGGGGTAAAGTTGCTACTCATGAGATTCTCATCTCAAATCCAGCGATCCAAAATCAGATTCGTGAAGATAAAGTTCACCAAATTTATTCTCAAATGATTTTAAATCAACAAGAAACAAAAATGACAACACAAACTCAAGAGTTAATAAAACTACTCCAAAAAGGTTCAATTAGCCGTGAAAACGCTATCAAAAATTCAAATAGACCTGATGAGTTAATGAAATACTTTGAATAAAGTTTAGTGCATACTAAACTTTGCTACATTTACCCTAAATACTTCTTCAATACTCTAACAATGTCTTCTTCACTATAAGGCTTAGAAATATAATCATCCATACCAGCATCTAGGAATCTTTGTTTATCTTCTGATAAAGCGTTTGCTGTGACTGCCACTATAGGTATAAACCCATTGTCATGCTCCATCAGTCGTATCTGTTTACTTGCTTCTACACCATTAAGATTTGGCATATTTTCATCCATAAGGATTATGTCATATTTGTTTTTTGTAAAACACTCTAAACCTTCAACTCCATCATTAGCTACATCATAACTAAGTCCGAAATCTTCAAGCATCATACTAAGAAGCATTTGGTTTGTTTTATTATCCTCTACGATAAGAACATGACCACTAAAAGTTATCTCTTGATTTTCTGTAACATTATCTTCATCTACAGTTTCATTATCACATTCAACTACAGGTATCTCAAAGTAAAAAGTGCTTCCCTCTTTTACTTTACTTTTTACTTGTAACTCTCCACCCATCTTTCTTACAAGACTTGAAGCTATACTAAGCCCAAGACCTGTTCCACCATATTTTCTTGTTGTTGATGTGTCTTGTTGAGAAAAAGCTTCAAATATATGTTCAATTTTACTTTGAGGGATTCCTATACCTGTATCTTTGATACCAAGGTAGATAGAGTTTGTTTGTTCATTGTATTTTGCATCGATTGTGATTGTACCACCCTCAGGTGTAAACTTAATAGCATTGGAAAGAAGATTAAAGATTACTTGTTTTAAACGTACTTGATCTCCCATAATACATTTTGGAAGCAAATCATCTGCATTTTTAATAAAGTTAATGTTTTTACTTTCAAGAAGTTCTCCAAAGATTCCTGTAGCTTCTAAAAGTATCGCATGTATATTCATTGGATGAAATTCTAACTCCAATTTCCCACTCTCTATTTTAGAAAAATCAAGGATGTCATTGATGATATTAAGCAGTGTATTGCCAGAACTTCGGATCAAGTTAAACTGTTTAAGACGCTCTAAATCTTTTTCATGTTTTTCAAGGCGCTCAACAAAGCCTAGAATTCCATTCATTGGGGTTCGGATCTCATGAGACATATTTGCTAGGAATTCCGATTTGAATTTGCTTGTAATTTCAGCTTTTTCTTTAGCACTTATAAGTTGATTGCGCAGCTCTTTTTCTTGCGAAATATCTTTGGAAGTAACAATCAAGCTTTTTGCATCTCGAACTAAAGAGACACTCATAGAAACCGTAAAGACTGATCCATCTTTTCTATAGCAGCTTTTTTCAAAATTTTTTAAATACCCTACTTTCAAAATTGTTTCAAGTGCTTTTGTAGCTCGAGGAATATCTTCTGGTGTACTCATAGAGATGCATGACATTTTAAGAAGTTCTTCTTCAGAATATCCTGTCATTTGTAAGTACGCATTGTTCACTTTTAAAAAGTTTGATTCTAAATCTAGTAGCGCTATACCATCTTGGGAGTTGTTAAAAATAATCTCAAGCTCTTCTTTTTGAAGTTGTAAATTTTTTTGAAGTTTTTTATAATCTGTTATATCTCTCCACACACAAAAAAGTGCATAGTGCTCTTCATAAGGAATTTTAGTAAGACTCACTTGAACTGGAAACAGTTCACCATTTTTTCTTTTGTGAATCCATTCAAATCGGTTATAACCTTTTTCATACGCTTCATTGATCATCCTGTCGGCAAGATCTGCAGAGAGGATGTTGTTTTCTTGATACTCTGGTGAAATATCTTTTGGATGAATACTTTGAAACTCTTCTTTTGATCTGTAACCAATTGCTTTAATGGCTGAGTCATTTGCAAGTATAAACTTTCCATCGTAAATAATCCACATAGGGTCATCAGAGAGTTCAAAAAGTCGTTTGTATTTTTCTTCTGATCTTTGAAGTTCTTTTTTATGTTTTTGGGTTTCAGTAAGTAAGTCAGTTTCTTTTTGAATGTTTACAAAAGTAAGTAAAATCAGGTGTTCATTATCACTCCAATTATTTCCATTTACCTTAAACTTACTTACACCATCTTTAGTTTTAAAATCTACACTCAAGCTTTCTTCGAGATATACTTCAGTTTCTATCCAATCATTGAAAGTTTTTATGAAGGATTTTTCTAAGAAGCTAAAAATAGTTTCTTCATAACCAAATTTAGCTAGGTTAAAATCAAAAGTATCCTTAGCCATACGATTGAATTTTTTAATTTTTAGGTCTTTATTTACAGCCATATATGCAACTGGAGCATTTTCAAAAAGTGCTAAAAGATTTATGTTGAGAGAAGAAAGACTTTCTTCGTTTCTGAGAAGCTCTTCATTTTGAGCCATAAGCTCCTCTTCATACGTGTCTAATTCTTGCAGAAGAAGATCTATATCAATAGAGTCAGCGTTATTTTTTTTCTCTTTTAATTTTTCGTAAATCTCTTCACTAAGTTTTTTTTTCATTTACGCTTCCCTATTTTGCTGTTTCTTCACTTACTTCTTTTTGCATTAAACAATCTAATGATTGTAACACTAATGTGTTGCAAACTTGTTACAAAAATATTATTTAATTGTTACTATCTCAATGTTGTTATTTAACAGTCCCCATTTTTCTATAAATTTATCTGATAGTGAAATAATTTCTCTTTCTTTCAAGGATTCTAAAACACTTTTAGTACATGTAACATCATCAGGCCATCTTCTTTTAAAATTATCGAGATGATTCTTATTTGTTGCATCGATACCTATTGTGTTACCTTCTAAGAAAATATCTCTATTCGAATCTATGTTATTGACAACTCTCCATACTAACATGTAAGGATTCTCTAACGAGTTGTTTTTTAAATCCACAAAAATAATAATCTTTGTATGCACATAAAGAGGCTTTAATGTATTAAAGCTTTCTCTTTGGTTTTGTGTTTTATTAACAGCTATAACACAGATTGGATTTTTTGTATCAATATAATATTGTTTGAGTGATTGAACTTCAGAGCACAAAACTTTAGCGTGTTCAAGTAACTCTTCATCATTCAAAAGTATAGTTTTTTTTGTGTCTACAATATCTCCAGTGCAGTCAATACCAAGTTTTCCACCTTGGGCAAACTTTGGAGAGCTATGATCTAAGGCATCTATTATCCCTTTTGTGATGAGAATCTCTTCGGTATCTAGTCGGTTTAAAATATAAGGAACTATCTCTGCAGAGTGAAGTTCAGGAGCATTTTCATCTACAAAAATAGCATGTTTAACAAAGCTCATCTGTCCTACACCCCAAAATGCATGCATTATTTGTTGTGCATGCCCTGGGTAGAGTGTTTTGATCTTAGCTAGAATTAAATTGTGAAACACGCCATTTTCAGGCATATAATAATCTATAAGATCAGGTGCAGTTGTTTGTAAGAGTGGTAAAAATATTCTCTCGGTAGCATAACCCATGTATTTATCTTCAAGTGGTGGTTTTCCAACAACAGTTGCTGCAAAAGTTGGATTTTTTTTATGCGTAATGGCAGAGACCTCCATAAAAGGGTACTCCTCCTCTAGAGTGTAATAACCCGTATGGTCTCCAAATGGCCCTTCAATCCGCATTTTACTTGGGTCTACAAAACCCTCAATTACATAGTCCACATCGTGGGGAACATATATGTCGTTTGTTATAGATTTTACAAGTTTAGCGTTTTGTTTTTTTACAAATCCATACAAGAGAAGCTCAAAAACACCAATAGGAAGCGGTGCTTGTCCACACCAAATATACATAGGATCTCCACCAATACCTACTGAAACAGGCATTTTTTTTCCAGCTTTTTTATACTCATGAAAAAAGTGATTAGAATCTTTATGAATTTGCCAGTGCATCCCTAAGGTATGATCATCAAATACCTGAAGTCTATACATCCCAAGATTTGACATTTCACCATTAAGGGATTGTGTGTAAACTTGTCCCATTGTGATAAATGGACCCGCATCTTTTTCCCAGGTTGTAAGTACAGGTAGATCACTTAGCTTAGCTTCTTGGCCTAGTTTTATAATCTCTTGACACACACCCTTTCTTGTTAGTCTTTTTGGAAAAACATACTTAAGACTAAAGAGCTGTCCAAACATTGACAGCTTGTCCATAAGGTTGCTTGGGGGTTTCATTTTTAGCAGTTTGCTTATCTCTTGGGCTATTTTGTCTGCATCGCCAATGAGTAGTCTAACAGCTTCTTCGTTACAAAAAACATTCATAAGAATTGGTTCATCATACTTTTTATTGTTTTTTTTATCTACAGCATTAGT
>Ga0181572_10003146_pt1 | contig 11631 bp, 11 predicted proteins | sample 101ome_26_FD_133004 | JGI IMG/M metagenome (GOLD analysis project Ga0181572, IMG submission 133004) | Coastal salt marsh microbial communities from the Groves Creek Marsh, Skidaway Island, Georgia - 101408AT metaG (megahit assembly) | ecosystem: Environmental > Aquatic > Marine > Intertidal... | reverse complement strand
GTCGATGCGGCCACTTTTGTTGAGGTAAGGCTGAATGGCTATCAGTAACGCTCTCGAAGTCGCGGTAACACCCCGGTTGCGAACCGCTCAAAGCTTTCGTTCATCTGTTCTGGATGAAACCCAGGGGGGCATCCCCACGTCACCACATCGGTGATGCCGTGGGTCTCGATGAACTCACACATGTCGTTAAACACTTTGTCTTCGTCTCCGACCACCCACGTTTGAGGGATCGGATCAGAGCCTCCGGTGAGTTGCAGTGACACATTGTCGCCAGAGTTGGTGAGCCAGTCGGCGTAGATCCCGGCTTTGTATCGCTCGGCGGCACGAATCGGTGGCCAGTCGCGGTCGCGATCATCGGTGACGAGCCAGGGGCGAATAATGCCGACTCGCCGGGTTGATGGATCAACTCCGAACGACCGGGTTGCCTCTCGCCATGGCTCGAGCACTTGATCGGGCGCACCTTGTGGAAGCAGGTGGAGGCCAAGCCGGGCGGCGCGTTCGGCTCCAGGTCGCCCCATTGCGGCCATCCAAATTGGTGGACCTCCCTCTTGGACTGGTGTCGGCGTGACACGAACATCGTTGTAGGTGAAACGTTTTCCCTCAAATGAGAATCGCTCACCGGTGAATGCCCGCTGAAGGATTTCGACGCCCTCTTCTGTCCGTGACACACGCTGTGGGCGCGGAATGTTGAACCCGTGAAATTCGTGAAGGGCGTATCCCATTCCGACACCAATTTCCATGCGCCCGTGAGAGATGTTGTCGAGTACAGCGAGATCTTCGGCCAGGCGCAATGGCTCTTGAAACGGCATCAACGTGATGTCGGAGGAGATCCGGATGTTGGTGGTCCGACCGGCAACCGCCCCCGCAACTGGAATCCATGACGGAAGATATCCGTCGTCGACAAAGTGATGTTCGGTAAACCACACAAGGTCGTACCCAAGTTCGTCTAACCATGCGATTTGATCGAGAACAGCGCCATAGAGCTGCGGCCAAGAAAGGGGAGAACCGGGTGGATTTCGGAAGTCGTAACAGGCTCCAACGCGAAGGTGTGGTCGAGTACCCATGGATCAACCGTAGAGCATTTATTGGTGGAGAAATCGTGGTGAGGTGACGCACTTAGCTGATCGGTGCCAGACTGGGGTCGTGACAGCTGTATCTACTGACATCACTGACGCATTGGAGAATCAATTTGGGCTCGCCGACCGGCTGGTCGATGAGGGTGCACTCCAGAACTCTGTACGTCGTTTCGCTGAGCGAGGCATCGTGCTTCCGACATTTGCGCAACTTGCGGATCCGTCAACTGTTGACCCGAACCTTGTCGGTGATGCCGACCCACAAGGAGCTGATGCCCGCAACCTTTGGCGCGTCCATTGGTACAACGACCTCGCGGGCAACCGAGTGTCAGTGCCAGACCATGTCGTGTTGACGAAGGAACTCACCGGTATCGATAGCCCGATCATTGTCGTATTTGGCGATCGATTCCCGATGATTACCGCGCACAAGGTGCTCGCCGCATATTCGTGTTTGGCGCCGCGGGTCGTGACGGGACAGTTTGATCCAACTCGTCACCGTGCGATTTGGCCTTCGACCGGCAACTATGCCCGCGGTGGAATCGCGATCAGTCGAATCATGGCGAGCCGCGGCGTTGCAATTCTTCCAGAGGGTATGAGTCAGGAACGGTTCGACTGGCTCGATCGCTGGTGCGAGAACCCGGCGGAAGATGTCATCAGAACCCATGGCACCGAATCGAACGTCAAAGAGATTTACGACGCGTGCAACGAACTTGCACTCGACCCAGAAAATTTCGTGCTCAACCAGTTTTCAGAGTTTGGAAACCACCTCGGCCATTACAACGTCACCGGTCGAGCGCTCTCCCATGTGTTTGAGCATGTGCGTACCAGTTCTGGCCGTGATCTGCGGTTGGCAGCGTTCACATCAGCAACCGGTTCGGCCGGAACGATCGCTGCCGGCGACCGTCTCAAAGATGAATACGGCACGAAGATCGTCGCTGTTGAGGCATTGGAATGTCCGACAATGCTCGAGAACGGTTACGGGGAGCACAACATTCAGGGCATCGGGGATAAGCACATCCCGCTCATCCACAATGTGATGAACACCGATGTTGTCGTCGCAATCAGCGACCGCTCAACTGACGAACTTGACGTGTTGTTCAACACTGAAGCAGGTCGCCGCCTGCTCGCTGACCGTGTTGGAATCGATCAGTCATTGATCGAAGCACTGTCACATTTTGGCTTCTCTGCGATCTGCAATACCTTGGCGGCAATCAAGACTGCCCGGTTGCTCGATCTTGGTGCTGATGACGCGCTCATCACCGTTGCAACTGATGGGGGAGCGTTGTACCCAAGTGAGCGAGCAAAGACTCTCGCAACGAAATTCAACGGAGAGCTCTCAGATGCGGATGCAGCGGCAATCTTCGGCGAGCACCTTGCGAATGTGTCAACTGAGAACATGATCGAAATGACCGAGGCCGATCGCCGTCGCGTCTTCAACTTGGGCTACTACACCTGGGTTGAGCAGCAGGGAACGCCGTTCGAGTTATTCGAAGAACGTCGTCACCAGTCGTTCTGGCGGAACCTCCGACGGTATGTCGACATCTGGGACTCGATGATCGTTGAATTCAACGATCGAGTTGCAGCCTCCTGACCACCTGCCATGGTGACCGGTCTCCGATGCGTGGTGTGCGGCGAAGAGATTGAGATCTCCCGTGCCTGCTCTTGGATATGCAGCCAGGCCACTGAATCTGACCCTTTTCACGTACTCGAGTTCGTTGACGACTCTGCATTGCCGTCGATTCCGATCGATGACGATGAACCGAATCCATTCGTTCGTTATCGCGAACGGATGGGCTGGTGGGCTTTTGCTCGATCGAACGGGATGTCTGATGCCGACACCGTGGCTCTCGCCCGGTCGGTTGCCGGCCAGTTCGGTGTTACGCCATTCGAACTCCACGATGGCTTAAGTGAGTCGCTTGTACGACCGGTGTGGGCGAAGAATGAAACCGTTGGCGTAAGCGGATCTCACAAGTCTCGACATCTCGTTGGAATCATGTTGCACCTCATCGTTGCTGAGACACTCGGCTTACTTCCACAGCGAGCTCCATTAGCGATTTCCTCTTGCGGGAACGCTGCGCTTGCCGCAGCAGAGGTTGCCGCTAGCCAGAGTTGGCCACTCGAGGTGTTCGTGCCTACCTGGATGGATGATGCATTTGGAAGCGGCCTGGATGCACATGGTGCGACGGTCAATCGTTGTGAGCGTGCCGATGGCGTCTCAGGTGATCCCGCAATGTTGGCCTTTCGTGACGCCGTCGCGTCCGGTTCGGTGCCGTTCAGTGTTCAAGGCCCTGCAAATGCTTGGTGCCTCGATGGCGGGAGAACGATTGGTTGGGAGATTCGAGATCAACTTCGTAAGGCAGGCGTGAGCCCGCAAGCGATCTACGTACAGGTTGGGGGAGGGGCGCTAGCGACTTCGTTGGCCCTCGGACTCGGCGATGACATCCCGCTCGTCGTGGTGCAAGCAGAGGGCTGCGCGCCGCTCGATCGTGCGTTGCAGCTGGCGGCAGATGTTGATGCGCCAGAGTGTCATTGGTCGGAGATCATGACGACATGGGAAGCGCCAGCATCTCTGGCTGATGGAATTCTTGACGATGAGACCTATGACTGGATCAGCATTTCTCGTGCGCTTCGGCGATCTAGCGGCCGATCAGTGGTCGCCCCCGAGTTGAATATCGTTCGGGCGCATGAAATTGTCAACACGTTTGGGCCGCCAACTTCGGCGACAGGATCGGCCGGTGTGGCCGGTGCAATCACTGAGGTTGAGATGGGTGTTCTCGATGACCGCCCAATTGTTGTGCTTCTTTCCGGAGCTGCACGCTGACCGCGAGCGAAACGACGGGTAGCCTTACACCCATGTCCGCCGACAACGTACAGCCAAGCCCGATCGCTCTCGATGGTGGAATTGATCCTCGAAGCGATGTCTTTAACCGTCTGTTGAAGAATCGGGTCGTGCTGCTGGGCTCTGATGTCAATGATGAAATTGCCAATCAGATTTGTGCCCAGTTGCTGTACCTCGAGGGAGAAGATCCGAACAGCGATATCTGGCTGTACATCAACTCGCCGGGTGGTTCGGTGACCGCCGGCATGGCGATCTACGACACGATGCAGTTTGTTTCATGTGATGTTGCAACTGTGTGCCTGGGTCTCGCAGCTTCGATGGGCCAGTTCTTGCTCACTGCAGGCGCAGCTGGCAAGCGCTACAGCCTTCCGAATGCTCGGATCATGATGCACCAACCGCTTGCTGGACTTCGCGGGCAGGCAGCTGACATTGCAATTCAGGCCGAGCAACTCGCGTACACCAAGTTGCGTATGGCCCAACTCATTTCTGAACACTCAGGGCAACCGCTCGAGCAGATTCAAGAAGACTCAGAACGCGACCGTTGGTTTACCGCAGAGCAAGCAAAGGAATACGGCCTCTGTGACAACGTGATCTTGCGTCGCGGCGAGATTGTCTGAGGTTTAGTTCTCCGCTCCGACGGGCTTCGCTGGCTCGGGAGCATCGTGAGGGACGAGGGTTGTGACCGGGCCAAGGTCGACCTCGCACGAGGCCATCGCCCATTCAGCAATCGCAAGTGCTGCAGCCTCGCTTTGGTATGCCGCAGCAGCAACCCGTTGGACGCCATCTTGATCGCCAGGAACGACGGTGTTCGCAGTCTCAATCGCATTGAGGACGACAGCCCACTCTTGTGAAACTGCAAGCGGAGCAAGTGCATCGAGCCTTCGGTAGAGCTCGAGTGTGGTTGTCATCTCAAGCTCGCTCGAGATTGTCCCACTCACGATCGCTGATCGATTGTTGCGGAGCTCCTCACAAAACGCAGCGGCGTCGGGAACGGGAATTGACTCGCCACAAGCCGCCAAAGTTGCTCCGGCAAAACTGACGCTCAACGCAATCGTGCCAAGACGTTTCCACTGCACGAAACGAGTGTGACACAACGGCCACATACATTGTCGGCACTCGCTCGGGTTAGCGCCCCTCGCCGTCACAATTCGGAAGGACGTGCCTCTGTGATCGCTTCGGTGACGTCGGCAACACTCTTAGGAGCGCGTGGCTACTCGGTGCAGGCTGAAGTTCATGTTGGCCGCGGTTTACCCGGATTCTCAATGCTTGGCTTGCCCGATGAGGCGTGCCGCGAGGCACGAGATCGTGTTCGTGCTGCGGTGTTGAGTTCCGGGTTGAGTTGGCCCGATCAGAAAATTACGGTGAACCTTGCACCCCCTCATCATCGCAAGACTGGGTCTGGCCTCGATCTACCGATTGCCCTTGGGGTTCTCGCCGCAACTCAGCAAGTTCCTGTCGACGCCCTGCAATCAGTGTGCGCTATCGGAGAGCTTGGTCTTGATGGTTCGATACGAGCGATTCCCGGCGTCGCCCCAATGGTTGGCGTTCATCCTGATCGAGACTGGATTGTTCCCGTTGAAGGAATGAGAGAGGCGCAGCTCGTCACGAGTGGGCGGGTGCGCTCAGCCCCATCGCTAAAAGAAGTTATTGATGCGCTTGCTGGCCTTGGTGATTGGTTGACCGCTTCGCAAGAAGTGCCATCTGAATCGACAGTCGATGAAGGCCCAGACCTGGCCGATGTTCGAGGGCAACCAGTTGCGAGATTTGCTCTTGAAGTGGCGGCAGCAGGTGGCCATCACCTGCTGCTCATCGGTCCGCCGGGTTCAGGAAAGACAATGCTTGCCGAGCGGCTTCCTCAGTTACTTCCGGACCTTTCCCACGAGTTAGCGCTCGAGACAACGATGGTTCAGTCTGCTGCGGGAGTTTCGCTACCAGCAGGAGGCCTCGTACGAAGGCCCCCTTCTCGTGCACCTCACCACACAGCGACTGCCCCCGCACTTGTCGGTGGAGGAGCGCACTATCTGCGTCCGGGAGAAATCAGCATTGCTCACGGTGGAGTGCTGTTTCTCGACGAGATGGGTCAGTTCGCCCCGTCGGTCATCGACTGCTTGCGAGAGGCTCTTGAAACGGGATCAATCTCGATTAGCAGGGCTCAGCATCATGTAACTCTGCCGGCCCGTTTTCAGCTCATTGGAGCGACGAACCCCTGTCCATGTGGTGAAGGTTTACGCCCCGGAGTGTGCAGATGTGATGAGCGGGCGCGACGGCGGTATCTCGGCAGGCTGTCTGGCCCGATTCTCGATCGGTTCGACTTACGGGTCGCAGTCGAACGTCCTCAGGTCGGTGAACTCATGGCGATCGACCGTTCAGAGTCGAGTGCGACTGTTGCGAAGCGAGTCAAGCGTGCCCGAAATATTGCACTCGAACGTTCCGGTCGCATCAATGCTTCGATTCCGCAGTCAGAAATCGAATCGGTTGCTCCGCTCTCGGACGAAGCAATGCGTCTGCTGAAGGCCGAGCTTGATGCAGGCCATCTTTCTGGGCGAGGACTGCATCGTGTGAGAAGAACGGCCCGCACCATCGCAGATCTATCAGCCAGCCCAACCGAGGTCGTCGAAGAGCAACATGTTGCGACAGCGTTATCGCTACGTACCTCATTCGGGGCTGATCAGCAGTGAAACCGGTGCAGGCCACTAACGCCGAGGTTGCCGCTGCGGCTCTCGTGTCGTTACCGGCCATGTCGCCATCTCGTTTGCGGCATGCGCTTAGTGAGCGCGACCCCGAGGAATTGTGGCGTGATGTTTGTGCCAGCCGGTCAAGCATTCGAGAGTTGCTGGTGCGAGGCGATGTGAAGCATGCAGCAGCAGCCGCACGAGAGTTCAACCTTGACGCACTCAGCGCAACACTGAATGCCAATTCGATAAACGTGCTTACGCCGTCTGACCATCGGTATCCCGAGGCGTTGCGTGACGACGTCGATCGGCCGCCCGTGCTGTTCACAAGGGGAGAACATTCGTTGTTGGCAGGACGTGTCGCGGCGATCGTCGGTACCCGGCGGGCCACTGCGGCCGGTCGCGCGACTGCGAAAGAACTCGCACAGGAGCTTGCCGCAGCTGGCATTACCGTTCTTTCAGGTCTCGCCCTCGGAATCGATACCGCCGCTCACCGCGGAGCGATGGCAGTGGGGTCAACCGTTGCAGTGGTCGGATGTGGACTTGATCTCTGTTACCCGGCGCGGCATCAATCAATCTTCGACGAAATATGCGATGAACATTTGGCCCTCAGCGAGTGGCCGCCGGGTACGGCGCCTGCCCCTTTTCGCTTTCCTATGCGGAATCGGTTGATTGCCGCGCTCTCAGAGGTCGTCATTGTTGTTGAGAGCGGGCTCACTGGTGGAAGCCTGATCACCGCGCGCGAGGCACTTGATCGCGGCCGCGAGGTCATGGCGGTTCCGGGAAATCTCCAAGTCTCTTCCTCCGGTGGCACCAATGCTCTCATTCGCGATGGGGCAACTCCGATCACAAGTGTTGATGAGGTACTTCGCGAGTTTGAGGTGAGCCGCGCCGTCCAAAATCCACCGCTCACGACGCCGCATATGAAAGGGAGGGCGATTGAAATCGCGCACGAACTCTCACATGGGTCGCTGACCCTTGATCAACTTGTTCAGCGTCTCTCGGTGCCGATTGGCGAGGTCGTTGTTGCAATGGGCGAACTCCTTCGACTCGAGATCGTCGTCGAAAGCAATGGTTGGCTCGAACTGTCGGGCTCCATGCTGGTGTCCGGCAAAGAGCATCAATGAGGGAATACCCTCGATGGGGTGGACATCGATCCCGCGACAGAGACCGAACAGGTCGACCTTTGGCAGATCGATCGTTTTATCGCGTCGTTGACCTCATTGTCCGAGCGCACGCTCGAGGCATACAGGTCAGATCTTCGGATGTTTACCGAATGGATTGCGCGAATGAATATCGCCGACCCTGCAGAACTCCATCGAACAATGGTGCGGCGCTACGTTGCGCACCTTTCCACTCGCCAATATGCCCAGCGCAGTATCGCGAGAAAAGTTGCGGCGATCAGGCGATATTTCAAGTGGGCCATACGCCACGGTATTGCAGAAACAGATCCAACCCTTGGTGTACATGTGAGCGGAGGGACGGGGCGTTTACCGCGAGTTCTCGATCGGCGGGATCTTGAACACCTCCTTGAACCTGAGTTCGATCCGGATGAGCCTCTGTGGCGTCGACGCAGAGACGATGCGGTTCTTGAGTTGTTGTACGGGTCGGGCCTACGCGTTGCTGAACTGTGTTCACTTGACTGCTCATCGATCGATCTCGCTCACCAAGCGCTGCGAGTTTGGGGAAAGGGTTCGAAAGAGCGTCGTGTCCCCCTCGGAGAGCCAGCATCCGATGCGGTGCGAGCATGGGTCGAGCTTCGCTCCGAAGCAGCACCTCCAGAAGTCGGTGACGCGCTATTCACGAATGAGCGCGGGCGCCGACTTACTCCGCGCGATGTTCGCCGCATCCTTGACCGCAGAAGCGCTTCGCCCACGCACCCTCATGCCTTGCGGCATACGTACGCAACCCATCTACTCGACGGTGGAGCAGACCTGCGGGCGGTTCAAGAACTTCTCGGTCACTCCGACGTCGCAACAACACAGCGATATACCCACGTCAGTAAAGAGCGACTCACGGCCGCGTACCGGCAGTCGCACCCACGCGCATGACTCCGCCACCTCCGCCCCCGCCTCCGGCCGGACAACGTCCTGGACTTGTCGACGCAGCCACGGAACTTGCCGATCAATGGAATCGGTGGGCCCGGCGCCGCGCCCCGTCGGCTCGCGACCATCTCATCGTGCACTATTCGCCACTCGTCAAGTTCGTCGCCGGGCGTGTTGGCTCAGGTCTCCCACGCTCAGTCGATCCTGCCGATCTCGTTGGTTATGGCGTATTCGGGCTGATCGATGCCATCGAAAAGTTCGACACGACCCACGGGGTGAAGTTCGAAACATACGCAGCGCCGCGAATCAGAGGCGCGATTTACGATGGTCTACGAGAACTCGATTGGGTTCCTCGCGCAGTTCGCAATCATGCGCGCCAAATCGAACAAGCGATGTCCGAACTCGAGCGATCGCTGGGACGTTCGCCGAGCGAGAACGAACTTGCCTCGCATCTCGAGATTTCGGTCGACGAGTTGGCGTCGTGGCTGTCCGAGGTTGCCACCACGACGGTCGGCACGCTGGATCGTGCGATTTCCATGGGCTACGAACCCGAAGCCGACGAACTCGACGGTGCTCATACGCCGGTGGTTGCCATCGAAGCAGAAGAACTGCGGGAAGTGATTCGCAAGTCTGTTCGCGATCTTCCCGAGCGGGAGCGTCTTGTTCTGTCGCTGTATTACGACGAAAATTTGACCCTCGCCGATATCGCAGAAATTCTCGACATCACGGAGTCAAGGGTGTCTCAGTTGCATGCCCGTTCTGTTCTGCATCTTCGATCTCGGCTACGCGCCTCAGGCCATATGTAATTTCACATGTGTTGCCGCAATGATCGTCCTCGTCGTTGCGTTTCTCATGACCTTCGGTGGTTCAACTCAAGGCACTCAGCACGATGGTCAGCTGGCTATTCATGAGCAAGGTTCCATCACTTGGACACCGGCTACACCTCCCGCAGTCTCGAGGGTGCAGGCATCGACAAATTCCTGCTGGGCGACGCCTGTCGACCGCCCCGTTTCTGATCCATTTCGCCCTCCAGAATGTCGCTGGTGCCGCGGGAACCGTGGAATCGAGTTTGCTACTCAACCCGGTGACAAGATTCGATCTGTTACGAGTGGCACGGTGTGGTTTCACGGCACGGTCGGAGGAACCGGATATCTGACAATTCTCGTTGAGGGCAATGCCGTTGCCCTGCTCGTCACAATCGGTGGGATCGAGGTATCAGATCGTCGCCAGCGAGGGTCAGCGATATCTGCACGTGAACCGGTGGGTCTTGCAACGGGGAAGGTCCATCTAGGTGTGCGCGCTAACGGCGACTACGTTGACCCCGCCCTGTGGTTGTTTTCGGGCCGTGGCCGGGCTCGTCTTGTTCCAGCCAGAGCCTCCCCGCGGCCATCACAGCTGAGACCCTCGTGTCGGAGCGGGATGCTCGGTGAAAACCTGAGCGCTCGCCGATAGCGTGTCACACGGCCTACCAACCGGTCGGCACCTGAGAAATCAGGTCACTCGAGATTAGAAATGTTCAGGCCAAATGCGGTCGCCTTGGCGCCCTGGCTTGAGCTCCAACCGCAACCCACATAGGAGACTCCCATGGCTCTCATCAGCATGCGTCAAATGATTGAGGCAGGTGCGCACTTCGGCCACCAGACCCGTCGTTGGAACCCAAAGATGCGTCGATTCATCTTCGGTGAACGCAATGGCATTTACATCATCGACCTCGACCAGACTCTCAACCGCGTCGAGACGGCCTACAACTTCCTCCGCGATCTCGTCGCAGATGGCGGCAATGTTCTCTTCGTTGGAACGAAGAAGCAAGCACAAGACCCAGTTCGCGAGGCGGCTGACCGCTGCGGTATGCCGTACGTCAACGAACGTTGGTTGGGTGGAATGCTCACCAACTTCGGAACCATCTCGCTCCGCGTGAACAAGATGCTTGAACTTGAGCGTCAGAAAGAGATCGGTGAATTCGATCTCATGATCAAGAAAGAAGCCCTTCTCCTTGACCGTGAACTCACCAAGTTGCAGCGCAACCTTGGTGGTCTCCGCTCAATGAAGAAGGCTCCGGACGCAATCTTCGTCCTCGACACGATGAAAGAACACATCGCTGTCACCGAGGCAAACAAGCTCGGAATCCCCGTCGTCGCAGTGGTCGACACCAATGTCGATCCTGACTCGATTCAGTTCCCAATTCCTGGTAACGACGATGCCATCCGCGCAAACGCGCTGTTCGCAAATGTCATTGCCGAAGCTGTTCTCGAGGGCCGGTATATCGCTTCTCGTCGCCCGCAGGCTGCGCCAGCGATTCCAGAGCCCAAGGAGCGCACCCCAGAGGAAGAAGCAGCATTTGCTCAGGCCCAGGCCGAAGCTCGCGCTGCTGCTGCCCGTGCCCAGGCTGAGCGTGAGGCACGCATGGCCGCAAAGAAGGCAGCCGACGAAGCCGCTGCTGAAGCGCCAGCGGCCGACGAAACTCCTGCAGCCGATGCCCCGGCTGAGTCCTGATCAGATTTGAAGAGAGGCTGACACATGTCATTCACCGCACAAGACGTAAAAGCACTGCGCGAATCAACTGGCGCAGGAATGATGGACTGCAAGAAGGCACTCGAGGAATCCTCAGGTGACATCGAGGCCGCAAAGCAGTACCTTCGCGAAAAGGGTTTGGCCGCAAGCGCCAAGCGCGATGACCGCGAGAACAACCAAGGACTCGTTGCTCTCGGTATTGAGGGCTCGACCGCCGCAATGGTTCAGCTGAAGTGTGAAACCGACTTCGTCGCTGGAAGTGAGCACTTCCTCACTGAGGCATCTGAGCTGCTCAAGGCGGTGCTCGCTGGAGGCGCCGATGCGGTTGCAACTCGCGAGACCCAACTTGAAGAGCTTCGCATCCTGCTCAAAGAGAAGATCGAGCTTGGTGATGTCGTCCATATGGTTGCCGCAGAGGGCAACACAATCGGTCACTATGAGCACATTCAGGGTGGTCGAGGTGTAAACGGCGTGCTTGTTGAGATGTCAGG
>Ga0181572_10003144_pt1 | contig 11637 bp, 8 predicted proteins | sample 101ome_26_FD_133004 | JGI IMG/M metagenome (GOLD analysis project Ga0181572, IMG submission 133004) | Coastal salt marsh microbial communities from the Groves Creek Marsh, Skidaway Island, Georgia - 101408AT metaG (megahit assembly) | ecosystem: Environmental > Aquatic > Marine > Intertidal zone... | reverse complement strand
AGCCAATTATTTGATAGACGCTGAAAAGAAGATCCTAACTTTAGATCCTCATTCGATAACACCATTAACGTTGGTGAATTTCGGCCCGAATGAATATCGTTCATCAAGTTTTTGGTGGCATCGACTAAACGTTCAGATCGAAGACCAGAGGCTTCATTAGGAGCAGCTGCAATAACAAAATCACTACCGTTCATTACAAATGCAGAAAGAATTGCCGGGTCAGAGGCTAATAATGCATCCAAGCGGTTTTGCGCTGCATGAAATGACAAAATATTTCTAGTAACTTTACTGACTTGTTCATCTTTACTAGCAAACATTAGCCTTTCTTTGACTCGCAACAAAAGACTGTCGACTTTAGAAATAATGGCCGCATTCAAAACATGAGACACCCTTTCACGGGCACGACTATCGCTGTCAGATACAGTAGATATTGTAAATAACAGCCATATTAAAATCACAGCACAAGACAACAAAAAAACCCTAATCGGACTCGACAGTTGCTGTAAATAATTGCCAAGATTTTTGAGGGTATCTTTCACTTATTCTCCAGAGCTCATGATGTTATAGTTGTTTGCTCATTAATGACAAACAGCCTATAAAACTGCATGAAAAATAGCAACTTAAATATCTATGCTGGCACTACCGCTCGTCGACATCTCGAGCTTAACGGACTTCGCCCGACAGACGTAAAACATATGCTAGCAGCAAGCGGCGGCCCCAAATGGATGGTGTTATTTGGCTTGGATCAATTCCTGAATCAAGAATTTTTTTCGCCCACACAAACCCTTAGTATTATGGGCTCAAGCGCAGGCGCAATGCGGGCTTGCTGTTACGGACAAAAAGACCCTGCTGCGGCCATTCAACGCTTTGCGGATGCTTACACCCATACTCGCTATGAACGTAAACCTTCCGCCAAGGACATTACCGATTCAGCTCATGTACTGCTCCAGCAACTGTTTGGCAAAAATGGACAAGCGGAAGTCCTCAGCAATCAACACAGGCAAATTAATATTGTTACCGCTCGCTGCCACGGCCTTGCTTCTCAAGAGCACAGTCTTTTGCAAGGGATGGGCATGTTGAGCGGATTTGCCCTCAACCGCTTATCTAGACGCTTATTAGATATCCCTTTTGAACGGGTAATCTTCTTCAATGGCCAACCCATACACTTTCATGAACAACATGCACTTCGTACCCGCTACATCAGTTTACATGAAAACAATTTATATCTTGCGGCACTGGCTTCCGGTTCAATTCCGATGGTAATGCAAGGTATCTTCAATATTCCAGGAGCACCGGCTGGCTGCTACCGTGACGGAGGTATTGTGGATTATCACTTTGATGTCGATCTTGGCGACGGACTTTGCCTATATCCTCACTTCAACAACCATCCTAGACCAGCATGGTTTGATAAATTTGGCACTCGGAAAATTCACAGTAAGCACTATCACAATACCTTGCTTTTGGCACCTAGCGAATCGTTTATTGCCTCGCTACCTTATGGAAAAATTCCTGATCGTAAAGATTTTGCTGACATGGATGACAAACAGCGTGAAAGCTTTTGGCGCCAGGTACAAAGTGAGAGTCAGCGCCTTGCGGATGAATTCCATGAGCGCTGTATTAAACAAGATTGGAGCGATATTAAGACGATAGAGATGCTTGGCTAGCTTGAATGCGGCGCATTGATATCCATCTTAAACGCTGACTCAACAGCAATCCAGCCATACCCAGGCCGATAACAAAACCCCACCAAACTGTGGACGCTGGCCAGTGTAGGTACTTCACAAACAGATAGGCCGCGGGAAAAGCACAAGCCCAATAGGAAAATAAACTAATGAGCATAGGTACCCGCGTATCTTTGTAACCTCTCAGTGCGCCTGCTGCACCCACCTGCAAGCCATCAACAATTTGAAAAACTGCGGCAATGGCTAGCATATCCACCGCCACTTCAGCCACTTCGACAAGGGGAGTATAGGCATAAACCAATTGATGCCTAAAAATCAAAATAAGTAACGCCGATAAGGCCATAATGGTGGTACACAACCAGACCGAAAACCATGCCGCATAACGGGCCTCAACGTATTTTTCTGCCCCGAGCAAATGCCCCACACGCACCATGGCAGCAACGCCAATGGCCATAGGAATCATAAACGTGGTGGAAGCAAAATTAATGGCAATTTGATTAGCTGCTGATGCTGTAGCACCAAGCCCACCCATCAGAAGTGCCACTGCATTGAACAAACCCACCTCGGCGGAGATACCAATCGCCATTGGTAAACCCAACAGCCAGAGTTCACGTTGTATCGACAGCTCTGCCAGCCATCGACCACGCCATAATTGGTAGGGGGCGTATCGCGGATGCCACCACAAATAACAAAACATCCCAATAGCGGTAAGCACCATGGTTATAGCACTAGCCACCCCAGCGCCGACAGCTCCCATAGCTGGCGCTCCCCAATGACCAAAAATGAAACAATAATTAAGAAGTACATTACACGCCAACTGGAAAAAAGTGGCGGCCATAATGGGGCGGGTTTCTCCCACACCTTCAGTGACATAGCGCATTACCAAAAATAAAAATATCGCTGGCGCGCCTAAACTTATCGCCTTCACATAGGCTGTAGCGTCTGAACGAAAGGAATTATCAATCGAAATAGCTTCAAAGAAGGCGCCAATCTGGGAGTAGGCAATTAGCACAACCAACGCTGCAAGCAACAGCGCAATAGTCACAGCCTGACGAGCATATTGACCAATAGCATGAAATTTATGCGCACCGTAAAGCTGAGCAATACTGGCTGACAAGGACATGAGTAATCCCATGCTCCAGCAATAACAAAAAAACCACACCGCTGACCCAATGGCAACCGTCGCCAGAGCTTCTGCACCAAGCTTTCCGGCCATCACCGTATCGGCAACCTGCATACCTGCCATCGCCAAGTTATTAAGCACCAACGGCCATGCAATGCGAAAGTAGTGGTGTAATTCGTTGCGCCACTTGCCAGATGGCGTTAAATTTGAGATTGACACTAGTCAGCCGCCCCAAAAAAAGAGCATTGTATCAGCCAAGAGTCGCATTAGGGACCATATTCGCCATTAGTCGAATATTCAAATGGGATTTTTATGGTTAACTTTGCTAAATAAACTTAGTCCATCCGAAAGGAACTGCACAATGTCTTACCAAAGCGAATATAACGCGTCGATTAATAATCCAGAAGAATTCTGGTCGAATAAGGCGGCCTTAATCCCCTGGTACTCAAGCCCCAGCCAGATTATCAGCAAAGACGAAAACGGCATCGACCGTTGGTTTGCTGATGGCGAAATGAACACCTGTTATATGGCTCTTGACGCCCATGTTGAAGCCGGCCACGGCGATCGAATAGCTTTAATCTATGACTCACCTGTTACCGGTCAAAAGCAAAAATATAGCTATACTGAGTTACGCGATTGGGTTGCTAAATTTGCAGGCGTACTAGCCAATCATGGTGTGACTAAAGGTGACCGAGTAGTCATATATATGCCAATGGTCCCTGAAGCTGTTGTAGCCATGCTAGCGGTGGCTCGTTTGGGCGCTGTTCACTCGGTGGTCTTTGGAGGCTTTGCACCGAATGAATTAGCAGTGCGTATCGACGATGCCACTCCCAAAGTCATCATTTCTGCTAGCTGCGGTATCGAAGTAGGCAAAATCATTGAATACAAGCCGATGCTAGATAAGGCGATAGAGCTGGCTGAACACAAACCTTCCGCAACTATTTTGCTGCAGCGCCCACAAGCCACCGCAACCATGATAAGCGGGCGAGATTTCGACTGGAATGATGCTATGGCACAAGCGACTGCTGTCGCCCCAGTACCGGTTAAAGGCACCGATCCTCTCTACATTCTTTATACATCAGGCACGACAGGCAAGCCTAAGGGTGTTGTGCGTGACAATGGAGGTCATGCTACGGCTCTAAATTACTCAATGAAAGCTATCTACAATGTCAACGCAGGCGATGTGTTTTGGGCGGCGTCTGATGTCGGCTGGGTTGTTGGGCACTCCTATATCGTTTACGGCCCATTATTGGCAGGCTGCACGACCGTCATGTACGAGGGTAAGCCGGTCAAAACTCCTGATGCCGGTGCCTTTTGGCGCGTCTGTGAAGAACATCAAGTGAGCGTTTTATTCGCTGCACCTACCGCATTCCGCGCCATTAAAAAAGAAGATCCAAACGGCGCTGAAATTAGTAAGTACGATCTCAGTAAATTACACACTATTTTCATGGCGGGTGAGCGCCTTGACCCTCCAACCTATCATTGGACGGTAGAAAAGACCCAAAAGCCAGTGGTGGATCACTGGTGGCAAACCGAGACTGGCTGGGCTATTTGCGGCAATCTGATGGGCATTGAACCGATGCCACCCAAACCCGGTTCCTCGACATTACCCTCACCAGGCTTTGATGTTCGTATCCTTGATGACAGTGGCAATGAACTACCCGCAGGTCAGCAGGGTTCGATAGCCATCAAACTACCTATGCCTCCTAGTTGTTTGCCTACCGTATGGGGCGATTTTGATCGTTTCCAAGAGGGCTATTTAAGCGAATTCCCCGGCTACTACTGCTCGGGAGATGGCGGCTATAAGGACGAAGATGGTTACGTCTTCATCATGGGACGTACCGATGATGTCATTAATGTTGCCGGACATCGTTTGTCTACCGGCGAAATGGAAGAAATTGTGGCTGGACATAGTGATGTCGCCGAATGTGCAGTTATCGGCATTCACGATGATCTGAAAGGCCAAGAACCCATCGGACTGGTGCTCCTTAAAGATGGTACAACCATTGACCAAGCCACATTACAGAACGAGCTAGTCGCTATGGTACGACGCGATATTGGAGCCATTGCCTGTTTCAAACGAGCGTTAATCGTCGAGCGGTTGCCTAAAACTCGTTCGGGTAAGATTTTGCGCAAATTGTTGCGTCAAATCGCCGATGGCAAGGACTACTCGATCCCATCAACGATTGATGACCCCGCGTCAATTACCGAAATTGAAGCACTCATGACTGAACACGGTATGATTCACAAGAGCTGATTAAATATGAGGGTGTTTACTAGCACCCTCTTCCTCTCAGCAACGCAAAATAGAATTATATCGTTATGGCATTTCGGCCGTTGGTAAGAGAACTGCTTTTTGATATGGTGGCACTTTTCAAATAGCTGCCTGTATATTGGATGCTCATGTTGCTTGCCTACAATAAACTCAATCTGTCAAATTTTCGTGGTGATCTGCTTGGAGGCTTAACGGCCGCCATCGTGTCGCTCCCCATGGCACTCACCTTTGGTATCGCTTCAGGCGTCGGTGCTGAAGCAGGCCTTTACGGCGCCATACTGATTGGTCTCTTTGCTTCGTTGTTTGGCGGCACGCCAACACTTATTTCTGAGCCCACTGGCCCTATGACGGTGGTTATGGCTTCGGTCGTCGCCGGTCTCATCGCTGCTAATCCCGATAATGGTTTGGCGATGGCCTTTACCGTGGTGATGATGGCCGGACTATTCCAAATTCTATTTGGTGCCTTAAAACTGGGCAAATACATCACATTGATGCCCTACTCCGTGGTATCGGGTTTTATGTCTGGTATCGGTGTCATTTTGATTATATTGCAATTAGCTCCTGCTCTAGGCCAAGCCCCTCCAAGCGGCGGCGTGTTAGGCACTTTACTGAACATACCCAGTATTATCTCAGACATAGATCCCTATGAGCTCATGCTATTTGTCATTACGCTTGGCTGCTTATTTTTTACCCCTCGCTCAATTCGCATGCGTTTTCCACCCCAATTACTCGCACTCATAGGAATGACACTGCTGGCAGCTTTTGTCAGTCAATATAACCAAAACATCGATATTCGTATGATCGGGCAAATTGATGCCAGTCTACCTAGCTTTGTACTCCCCACTTTCTCGCTGATGCAATTACAGACCATGCTCATCGATGCCATGGTACTAGGCATGCTGGGTTGTATTGACTCGATGCTCACTTCAGTCATTGCCGATAACATGACTCGTACAGAGCACGATTCCAATAAAGAATTAATAGGCCAAGGCCTAGGTAATATTGTCTCGGGTATGTTTGGCGGGCTTCCTGGCGCGGGTGCCACGATGGGTACGGTAGTGAATATCCAAGCCGGTGGAAAAACTCCATTGTCTGGCGTTATCCGCGTCGTCATACTACTCGTTGCCATCTTCGGGCTGGCCAATTTGATCCAACATATCCCACTAGCAGTGCTTGCTGCCATTGCTCTGAAGGTGGGCGTTGATATTCTGGACTGGAGCTACATTAAGCGCGCGCACCAAGTGTCTTCCCAGTCATCCATGATTATGTATGGGGTGCTTTTTTTAACTGTTTTCGTGGATTTGATTGTGGCCGTGGGCATCGGTGTATTCATCGCCAATATTCTCGCGATTGAGCGGCTCAGCAAAATGGCAGAAGACAACATTTTGGCCATGTCTGACGTTGATGATAAATTGCCGCTAGACGCTAATCAGCGCAACTTACTAGATCAGCAAAATGGCCGCACGCTTTACTTTTACCTCTCTGGGGCGATGATCTTTGGTGTCTCCAAAGCTCTGGCCAGAGAACACAAAAATATTACCCTGCACGACGCAGTGATTTTTGATTTAGAAGATGTTCAGTTGATTGATGCCACGATCCGTCTGTCGATAGAAAATATGATTAAAGAAGCCCTAGAACTTGGCAAGGGTGTCTTCTTGGTCGTGAAAAGCGGCCATGTTGAAAATGCGATGCAAAAACTTAATTTGCACTCGCTGCTGCCCGACCATCATATCGGTAAGTGTCGCACAGAAGCATTAGAGAACGCACTGGCCTTCCTAAATAGCCCGCGCAAAGTCTCAGAAACAACCGATAACGCAAAATAAAAAAGGCGACCCGGTGGTCGCCTTTTGAGTGTTTAAACCCCGTTAACTACTCAGGTAATTTGGCGTCAGTAAACACCTGTTGTACGTCGTCTAAGAAGTTCAACATATCCATAAATTTGTTGTACATTTCCATGTCATCAGCCGCAATAGGTGTTTCACCCTTGGGCAAAAACTGGACCTCATCCATTTCAAAATCGATACCCTCAAAAGCATCATTTAGCGCCACACGAGCTTTATGCTGTTCGGTGGGGGGAACCATCACAGACAGCATGCCATCGTCATCAGCTTCTATGTCCATGACATCGACATCAGCTTCCATAAGCACTTCCAACACGGTGTCTTCGTCATGGCCCGCAAATGCAAACACTGCAGCGTGATCAAACATATGTGATGCCACACCCGGTGTGCCAATCTTGCATTTACACTTAGTAAAGCACTGTCGAACATCACCAAATGTTCGGTTGGGGTTGTCGGTCAAGCACTCGACAATCACCATGCAATTGCCGGGACCAAAACCTTCATAACGTGCAGGGTTAAAGTCTTCACCCCCTGCACCTTTTGCTTTATCGAGCGCCTTATCAATAACATGGCCAGGAACCTGCTCTTTTTTTGCGCGGTCAATCAAACCGCGTAAAGTAAGATTACCTGCCGGATCAGTACCGCCTGTTTTAGCACACATATAAATTTCGCGGCCATAGCGACTATAAACTTTGGCTTTCATATCCGAAGTTTTCGCCATGGATTCCTTACGGTTTTGATAAGCGCGTCCCATCTTGATCTCCTGTATTTTTAAGGCAGCGATTTTACCCCAATCACTCCACTTTGGGCACCGTTTTTAAGCCACTGGTAGAGACTGTTTCAGCCACTTTTCAAACATAGCCGCTCCCATGGCGCCGGCTTGCTGCGCTACCACCTTGCCATTATGAATAATCATAATGGTAGGTATAGAACGAATACGCATCGATGCGGCGACCTGTTGCGCTTGCTCAGTATTCACTTTGACGAATTTAGCACGTCCACTCCACTGCTTAGCCACACTCTCAAAGGTCGGAGCGAAAGAGCGGCATGGGCCACACCAAGGCGCCCAAAAATCCACCACCATAGGAAGCTGTTCGGCGCTCTTTAGTTGGTTAAACTGCTTATCATTGGCAGCGACTACACTATTGCCCAACAATGGTTTGTGACAAGCACCACATTTAGGCTTCTCCCCTATTCGATCACGATCCAAACGATTTTTGGCAAAGCAATGCGAGCAAAGTGAAATAATTTGTGACATAGAAATCTCCTTAGTTAAACATTAGATATGTCTAATAAATGAAATTTCAAGGTTGCCTCGTCAATATTTCACCCACCACTGCAGCACCTCGACCTCTAGCATCAGACCCTGCGCTCCACTCGCCATCGCTCTTTTTAAGCAATAACTGTAAATCGCCCATGGTCCAGGGATGCTGCTCAACACGATACCCCATGTCGGTAAGCCCATTGATCACATCCTTTGCTAAGGTCGGGTGATAAGTTATAAGATTTTCTGGGTATAGCTGGTGATGCACTCGCTCCACTGAGGCAACATTTTCTGCACTCATGCCAAAATCGTAATTATTTAAGATACTTTGCATCACGGTAGTAATAATTGTCGAACCACCCGGTGAACCTGTCACCATATCCACCTGGCCATTAGCCGCGAGAACTATCGTCGGTGTCATAGACGATAACATGCGCTTACCTGGCTGAATTTCATTGGCACGGCCACCAATGACACCATAGGCGTTAGGCACTCCGGGTTTGATACTAAAATCATCCATTTCATCATTTAGCAAAAAGCCCGCCCCCTCTACCACGGCACCACTGCCAAAGGACAAGTTTAGCGTGTAGGTGTTCGACACGGCGTTTCCTTTCGCATCGACTATAGAAAAGTGTGTTGTTTGAGGGCTTTCATACAAACCGGGGCGAACTTTTTCGGTATGACTAATAGCGTTTGGATTAACGGCCGCGGCACGCTTAGCAATATAAGCGGGATCGAGTAACTCATTAACGGGAACATCGATAAAATCTGCATCTCCCAAATATTCTCCTCGATCGGCATAAACACGTTTTTCCATCTCCGCCAACAAATGGATGTATTGCACACTATTGTGAGGCAGGCCTTTGAAATGTTCTGCCAGCAAATCGCGCATACTTAGCAGAGTAGTAAGAGCAATACCGCCAGAACTTGGTAGGGGGGCGGTCAGTAATACTTTGTCGCGCCAAGTCGCCTCAATAGGTGTACGCCAGACCACACGATAACTACTCAAATCTTCCAAAGTAATTAAACCGTCATTGGACGTCATACTGTCTACCAAAAGTTTCGCGGTTTCACCATAATAAAAATCATTGATCCCCTGCGCAGATATGCGCTGCAAGGTCTCAGCTAACTCCGACTGAATAAAAATTTCATCGGCCCTCACATGGCCAAAATAGTCAGCAAAATTTGTGGGTGCAAAAAAATCTAGGCTTTCTTGGATATGTTTAACCAACTGGGGGGGCGCTTTAAATCCCTGCTTTGCCAAACCAATGGCCGGAGCTAATAGACGTTGCCATGGCAATGTACCAAAACGTTGATGAGCTTCCCAAAGACCCATGACGGTACCCGGCACACCTGCAGCCTTGTGTCCTACCAATGAAGACACCCCGATTACGTTACCGTTTTCATTGAGGTACATATCAGGGTGCGCCGCACCAGGCGCCGTTTCCCGGTAATCAATAAAGTAAGGCTTGCCTTCAAAATACACTAGCATAAAGCCTCCACCGCCAAGGTTACCCGCTTCTGGCAGGGTTACCGCTAAGCTGAAACCCACGGCAATCGCTGCATCGACAGCATTACCGCCATCGGCAAACACTTGTTCAGCGACATCTGCGGCAAAGTGATCAGGCACCGCTAAAGCATATTGATTGGGCTTGGCGTGAAGCGTTGCAGCAAACACGAAACTGAAGAAAAAAAGCCAAAACTTTTGATAAGACAACATACAATTCCCTTATTAAATTGCTACGTTATTCGCTTTGTAGCGGTAAACATTAGACATAAAACGATAGTGCGACGGAGCACGCATTTGCGATGTGAAGTCTCGCATTAAATGCCCTTCATCACCGTGATAAAGAGACATATTTTCATCGGCTTTAGCTTGAATTTCACTGCATCTAGGCTGGCGCACTCGTTCAAATGTGGCCAAGGCAGTCGTTGGATCTTGGTACCTATCCAAACAACGCGCTAAGACTAGACTATCTTCAAGCGCCAAGGCCGCGCCTTGCGCCACAAAAGGAAGCGTGGCATGAGCGGCATCGCCCATTAGCACCACACGATCATTTACCCAGTGAGATAAACTTGGACGGCGGTACAAGTCCCAGCGATAACAGGCGTCTTTTGGCACGGCAGCAATCACCTGTTGCACCATGGGGTGCCAGTCCAAGAAATCGTCTCGCATGGCTTCCCATGGTGCTTTTGCACTCCATGAATCTAGTGAACATGGTGTCTCGTTTTCAACCACCCCCACCATATTTATCCAGCGGCCACCTCGAATATAATACAGTACAACGTGTTTGCCAGGCCCCACAAAAACCGTCGCTTGCTTCGGCATAAATTGATCGCCTAACACCGCCGTTGGGAGGGTTGTACGCCAGGCATAATTTCCAGTCCACTCGGGTGCACTTGCCTCTGGAAAACACTGCTTTCTAACACTTGAACGAACGCCATCTGCAGCGACTAAAATATCGCCGGTATAACAGCTTTTATCGCTGCAGGTGGCTTTTACACTGCTTGAATTTTGTTCCACTGAAGTAATTTCAGTCCCCAACTGTAATGCATTGGGGGCAAGCTTATTCAACTCATTCACTAGGGCCTGCTGCAGATCGGCGCGATGAATATGCAAGTAAGACTGACCAAACGCCAAACGATGGATTAGACCTAACGGAGCTCTGAATAATCGACTGCCATTATGGTAGTGTCTAAATTCGATTCGTTTAGGAGCGACCGCATGATCTCGGATGCCAACCAAAATATTTAATTGGCTAAGGACATGGCAGGCATTCGCGCTAAGTTGAATACCCGCACCAACCTCTTGCAGTTCCTGAGCTTTTTCGAGTACAACCGGCTTAAAGCCGCGCTGAGCCAGAGCAATGGCTGTGGCTAGTCCACCTATACCCGCACCCGCGATTAAAATTTTTTTATTATGCATACAAGCCATTTACCTCAACAGAATAATGAGTGTAACCGATAAGCGTTTCACCGCCACCTGCAAAAGAGTAAAATGTCTCCATGACACAAATTCCACTGACATCGTTAACCTGCCCGTTAGATCATTTACCTCTAACACGTCAAGGTAAATGCTTTACATGCCCTTCTGGTCATAGCTTCGATCTAGCTAAACGAGGTTATATCAATCTATTACCACCGCAAAACAAACGCTCCAAGGACCCCGGTGATAGCATTGAAATGATAGCAGCCCGACAACGTTTTTTAGCGGCAGGCCACTATCAAGCATTAGCCAATGCGCTGGTAGATGTCAGTGCTGTCAGCGAATCTGTAACACTACTCGATGCTGGCTGTGGTGAGGGTTATTATCTTCGACAGCTAGAACGTAGTGCACCACTGACTCATTGGCTTGCCGCAGGTTTAGACATTTCTAAACCTGCCATTGATACTGCCGCAAAGCTAGACAAAGGATTTCAATATCTTGTCGCCAGTAATGCCAATATTCCTCT
>Ga0181572_10003136_pt1 | contig 11644 bp, 10 predicted proteins | sample 101ome_26_FD_133004 | JGI IMG/M metagenome (GOLD analysis project Ga0181572, IMG submission 133004) | Coastal salt marsh microbial communities from the Groves Creek Marsh, Skidaway Island, Georgia - 101408AT metaG (megahit assembly) | ecosystem: Environmental > Aquatic > Marine > Intertidal... | reverse complement strand
GTGCGACGGCAGGTATTCATGATGTCATTACGCAGAGTCACGGCATCAATCGGCTCATCAAAGGGGTTGCGCCAGTAATACAAAACCAGTTCCACGGACGTTCGTTCCAGGGAATAGATCAGGGCTGGGGTGGTGGCTGCTGCAACACGCCGGCAATCTGCCCCGTCGCTCCCAGCAAGAGTGCACAGGCCTGCTTGGCATCGTTCGCATAATCTATACCCACCTTGCAGCTGTAACGGCGCAGGCCGTCCCGGGTTTAGTGGATCAGGCTTCTGCTGAACAGCTGTGAACTGGGAACGAACAGGTCGCGGCCGTCGTCGGCGCGCAGGTGGGTGTAGCGCAGGGCAATGGATTGCACCCTGCACTCAAAACCTTCCGTGTTGATGAAGTCACCGATGTTGAACGGGCGACTGAACGCTAGGAAGACGCCGGCTATCAGGTTTTCCCCGATTTCCCAAAACGCAAAGCCGAGTACGATGGCGGTGACCCCGCCCCCGGCCAGGACTGACAAGGCCAGGTTTTCCAGCCCCAGGATGTTGAGCGCCTGGATCAGGCCGAAATACAGGCACAGCAGCAGGAAAGTGCGGACAAAGGCATCATGGATAGAGTGACTGTTCAGGCGCCGCATCACCCGGTAAATACCTGCTGCCAGCAGCCGCCCCGTAAGATAGGCCGCCAGCAGAACTGCCAGGGCCGCGACAATGCGCAGGGACAGCTCGGAAAAAGCCTGCCAGCTGTCCCGCGCTATCGGTGAAACTTTCCATGATGCCCTCTTACTGTCCCTGATCAGGCTGAATGCACGTCAGAGGCGAGGTTTAAATGCCAGCAGGACATTGCCGGGCACGCCCATCAGGCCGTAGCCGGATTGCACGAAAAGCGTGCCGTTGGCCGCCCAGATGGAAAAGTTATCGATGGCGCCGCCCTTGCCTTCGATGCCATTGAGCGTGTCAAACGGTCGCGCGGTATCGAAGCTGAAGATCGGCTCGCCACTGGCACTGTCAAATACTTTCACGAAACCGTCATTACTGCCCTGCACCACTGCGCCGTCCACCAGCAGTGTTGCTGAGGACATGCCAAAGTTGCTTTCACAACTGGGCAGGTGTGCCTGGCGATCACCGCTGCAGTCCGGCTGATGATGATATTCCCAGCGCAGCGCGCCGGTGTTTACATCCAGGGCGAACAGGCCGGGATCGATACCGTCGGAGGTAATGTCGGTGGACATGTTATTAGCGGCATAAACTGTGCCGCCATCAAAGGCCATGCCCCAGTGAATGCCGCCTGATGCACCGCCAGGCCCGATCCGGGTATTCCAGACCAGCGTACCGGTGTCGGGATCCAGGGCCCAAACGTCACCGCTTTTCTGCCCGGCCAGGACCAGATCGCTGCCGTCTGCCAGTTGGGCCAGCATCACGGCGGCGCCGAAATCGACATCTCTGTTGATGCTGTCCGCTGGCGGACAGTTCGGGCCGTCGGGTTGACGGGTACAACCACTGAGGAAAATATCATTGGCGGTGGCCTGGAATTTCCAGGCGAGGCTGCCATCTGCCAGCCTGATGGCAAGAATGGCATCGCTGGTATCGGTGGCGGGCGCTGATGTGTTTTCGCCGGTACCCACGTAAAGCAGGCCGCGTTTCTCATCGATGGCTGCAGCCGTCCAGATCGGGGCACCTGACGGCCCCCACTGCTGTGTACCCACCCGGCTGACGGTGGTCGGCTGCGCATCGGGCATGGTGTGGTATTCCCAGACGCGTTCACCAGTAGTGACATCCAGGGCCACCACGGCACCATGGCTGGTACAGCATTCATAGTCGGCAGCGGCGCCCATCAGCAGCTCACCAGAAGAAATTGGCACATAGACGCGATCGCCATACAACACAGGCATAGCCGTGACATTGGAGACACTGGTGGCCTGGACACTGACATCCCAGAGAATGTCGGCAGTCACGGCATCCATCAGGATGGTGTGTGCGGAAACATCGGCAAACACGAGTACTGGACGGCCGTCATCCAGGGTGTGGTAGCCGATGGTGGTGCGCAGCGGAATATCATGTTCATACACCCATTTCACACAGGGCGAAGGGCCGCCGATATCCAGCGCAATCAGCTGCCCGGAATCGACGATAGGGTAGTACATGGTATTGCCTACAACGGCAGGCTGGGAGCGCATGTTGGCGGTGGCGGGAAACGCCAGGCTCCAGGCCAGTTCCAGATTGCCCATGTCACGCGTCGTCAGGCCAACCTGCTCGGCGGTGAGCCGACGCTGGTTGCGGCGGTCAAACCCCTGCGTCCAGATGGTCGCCGATCCGGTGTCGACATCCATGCGCGAGGCGGGACACTGCATGCTCGTGATCCAGCTGTTGTCGATCGGGGCGGTGGCTGACAGATAAGCCACCACGTTGTCGATGTCCGTCTCACTGAGCGTCTGGGCCTGCACTTTCATTTTGCCGTGTGTCAGGGCATAGCGTACTGCACGCGCCCCCATGCGCTTGAGTGCGTCCAGCGTGGGCGACCGGGTGGCTTCGGGCATGGCATGGCAGGTAGCGCAGTTTTCCTCGTAAATGGCCAGGCCGGCGGTATTGGTTTCGGTACTGACGACCGATTGTTGTGCAAAAAGCGGCGTGCCGGCCAACAGACCAATACCGGCCAGGCCGAGCATGTTCAAATGACGCATGTATGTTTCCCCTTTGATAAGACAAATTATGCTGTAGTAAACAGTCGTGCAGTATATGAAGCCGGCTGCAGACGTACCAGCCCGGTATGGCGCAATGTCAGGCTAGCCATTGCACAGCGATGCACACTGCGTTGACCGCCAGAGTGACACTGATACAACGATTTTACAGGGTTTTGCAGCGCGCCGAGTCGTCCAGGCTGTTGGTCAGGTCAAGTACGGCACGTCGCATGAGAAAGGTATACAGCACAAAAAAAAGAAACGGGTGGCATACACACTTAGTGGGCAGGTGCTGCTGTCGCGATCGAAAAGATTCAACAGCCAGCCAGCCAACCTGAACGCCTATCCTGAGCAGCCCGAACAGGGCCTTCAGGAACATCCTCTTGACTTCATCACGCCCGAAAATGGCGAAATAGAAAAACACGTACACCGTGATGGCTATGCCACCATGCCTATAAATAAAAGTCAGATCAGGACGGTTGTCACCATAGGTCCTGATGAAACCGGAACCGCCGAATATGGCCATGTGGAAAAGAAAAAAAGGGATAGATATGATGCCAGGGCACATCGTCGCCGGCATGATTCTGGGTATTGCCTATACTGAAATCACCATGGATTTTCATGCGCCCTTCCGTATTCGTGCCCTAGACTGTCTGCGCAGGGTGCTCAGTGTGCATGAGCCAGCGGAGCAGAAAATCTACAAGCAAAGATTATAGGAAGGCCGATGTCCGGTGGCCAGTGGTTACCAGGCTGAGGCCATGTTGCCGGTGGCAGCCGTTGTTCTGGCTGTCATATACGGCCTGAATGCCGGTAGGGTTTACGTGAGGATTTCCAGGGCCGCCTGGCGCTCGGCATCCGTGAACTGGCTGCGACCAGGCAAGGTGATGTCGCCAGACAGATAAGCGGCCAGTTGCTGCAGGACATAGTCCAGTGCATAGGGTTGCAGGCTGTTGAAGTCATCGGTGTAGACCAGGTAGCTGAGCGGATAGCAAAACAGGCGCTTGCCCAGATCCAGTTCGCGCAGACTCCTGCCCTGACTGTCCATGACACCCCGTGACAGAAAGGCCTCGGTATACGCTGGTGTACCGGAAATACGCGACTGCAGGTCAGCCGCATCCATAAATACCAGCAACGCGACCAGGTTATCCAGCATACGCTGCAAGGCGCGCTGGGCCTCTTTCGGCAATGCCGCCCACGTGTCGATGTCCTCGACACTGGCAATGCCACGCCGCTTGAGCACGGCCGGCGCCTTGAATTTCACATAGGTAATCTGGTTCTGGATCGTGACCTGGTGTTCCAGCACCATCAGCGCCACGATGTCACTGGTATCAGCCGGATATGGCTCGGGATCCATATAGCCGGTATCACGCAGTGTTTTCAGATTCCATATCCTGAAATCATCAAGGTTTTCCAGCTGTGAAGTGTCGTCCAGGAAGATATTGCCCAGATGCGGTTGCAGGCCATGACGACCGGTGACATACCAGCCACCCCAGCGGCCGGCCAGCGGTGACTGGTCCACGATATTGCCAATACCGGAATAATTCTTCAGCGGGACATTGCGCTTGCTGTAAACCGACGACAATGCCATCAGCATGGGCACACCACCACCCATGGTGCCCTGAGTGTCATGACATACCAGGCAGGTCTGGTCACTGCGTTCAAAACCCTTGCTGCCTTCTCGCACGTTATCAAAGGTATAGAACACCATGCCCTTGTCGTCATCGATGCTGGTGACTTCGACAATTTCGCTGTTCTGGACAAACCCGATATAGGTGTTGTTGTTGAAAAACAGCGCCCGCGGCTTTTCCGGCGAAATCAGTTTGTGCTGCAGGCTGGTTGGCGAATAGACAAGCAGTTGCGAGGCCGGATCTATATTCAATACCGCCAGCAGTGCATCGAGCTTGCCACGGCCATTATCCTGGTATGGCAGTGTCACCCCGCCGGTCTGCATGGCCTGCTCCAGGCGTGCAATGGGGTTGGCCACCGCCGGCTCATGATAACCATTGATGACGTATTCATCCTTGTTCGAAAACTGTGCCAGTGACTCGGTCGCACAAAGCAGGCCTAACAGGACCAGCATCGTGACCAGGCCGGTTTCTGAAAGGGGTTTTCTCTGCGTTTTTGGCTCAGTGGTCATGGTCTTCATGGCTCATCAACACCCTGTGTTTTATTAATGTATTTAATATACATCTTATGCGGTGTCAATAATAAGCAAATTCGAGGATAAACACTTTAGACGAGCATATTGGCCATCGAATTGACCCGGCGCAAAGCCATGGAAATGCGAAGTCAGGCGTGATCAGTGGCTTTCTGGCCGTCCAAACCATCCAGCGTGCGTGTCGGAAAGGCTATGTCCGCGTTATGGTCATGAATGATGTCGATGATTCTGAGCAATACATCCTGTTTCACCGCGTGGTACTTCACCCATTCGGTGGTCCTGGTGAAGGTATAGACGAAGAAATCGAGACTGGAGTCCGCCATGGCGTTGAAATTCACGATCAGGGTCTGGCCTGTATCGATTTCCTCGTGATTTTCCAGCATGGCTTTGACGTCGGCGACGACAGCCTTCATCTTGGCCGCATCGCAATAACGCAGGCCGATCGTTTCGTAGATGCGGCGGTTGGTCATGCGGGACGGATTTTCCACTACGATGGTATTGAACATTGAATTGGGGATGTACAGGGGACGTTTGTCGAACGTTCTGATTTTGGTCAGCCGCCAGCCGATATCCTCTACCGTTCCCTCGATATTGCGATCCGGGGAACGGACCCAGTCACCGATGGTGAAGGGTTTGTCCATAAAGATCATCAGGCCGCCAAAAAAATTGGCGAGCAGATCCTTGGCGGCAAAGCCAACGGCAATGCCACCGATACCGCCGAAAGCCAGTACTCCGCTGATCGAAATACCGAAAGTCTGCAGGATCACCAGGGCGCCGGTAATGACCACGGATACGCGCAGCAAGCGGCAGATAACCCGGACAGTGACGCCATCGGCATTGACGTCCCGGAGTCCGCGTTTCTCGATAATGTGAAGTTCTGCTTCCTTGATGAAGCGGAACAGGAAGATCACCCCGAGCAGGACGATGGTGACCTGCCGGATCAGCGTGGTGTATTCGAAAATGGTGTGTTCGGAAACGTTGTCGATGATCTCGACGGCCACCGACAGGCCCAGCACCCAGATCAGGCCATGCAGCGGCATGCGGCCGGCATTGAGGAGAGAATCGTCCCAGTAGTTCTGGGTTTGCTTGATTTTGCGGTTGGCGCGTGCCAACAGCAGACGGGCGATGAAACTGGCGGTTACCGTCACCAGGACGACAATGAAGACACGGATTACCCAGTTGTTGTCGTCAATCCAGACTAGTAACGAATCCATGACAGAGAGAGACCGGTTCCAGGTTCAGGCGCGCCTGGCCTGGCCGGATTCGTTGCCCTCTTCCACCCATTTGCCGTTGCGATAAAACGCTTTCCAGCCAGTGGCCTTCTTGTCCACTTCGCTCTGAACGTACTGTTCCTTGTTCTTGCGACTGAATTTCACCACGGTCTTGTTGCCGTCGGGGTCTTCTGTCGGTGCCCGCATCAGGAAGGCGTACTTGGGATCGATTTCATTCTTGTGGGGCAGCAACTCGGCGACCAGGGGGGCACGGGTTTCGCGGTTTTTCGGGAACTGGCTGGCGGCCAGGAACAATCCGGCGGCACCATCACGCAGCACATACGTGTCATCGACCTTTTCGCAGGTCAGTTCAGGCATGGGCACCGGATCCATCTTCGGTGGCGCGGCTTCGCCGTTGCGCAGCAGTTTGCGGGTGTTCTTGCAATCGTCTGCCGTACAGCCGAAATATTTGCCAAAACGGCCGTTTTTCAGCTGCATCTCGGCACCACACTTGTCGCATTCGAGTGTGGGTCCATCATAGCCCTTGAGCTTGAATTTACCCTCTTCCACCTCGAAACCGGAACACCCCGGGTTGTTGCCGCAGACGTGCAGCTTGCGGCTTTCATCGATCAGGTAGGAATCCATGGCGGTGTCGCAAATCTTGCAGCGGTGCTTGTGCAGCAGCAGGCGTGACTCGGCTTCATCGTCGGCGTCTACACTGATGGCTTCATCACCGGGTGTGAGATTCATGGTGGTCTTGCAACGTTCCTTGGGTGGCAGGTTGTATCCGGAACAACCCAGGAACACACCGGTGGTGCCAGTACGGATCTGCATGTTGCGATTACAGCTCGGGCACTTGATGTCGGTCTCGGTCGGATTGTTCTCGCGCATGCCGTTTTCTTCCGAACGGGCCGCTTCCAGCTGCTCGGTAAAATCGTCATAGAAGGCATTGAGAACATCCAGCCAGGGCTTGTTGCCCTGGGCAATCTCATCAAGGTCGTTTTCCATGCGCGCCGTGAATTCGTAATCCATCAGGTCCTTGAAATTTTCCACCAGGCGGTCGGTGACGATATCGCCCATTTTCTGGGCGTAAAAGCGCCGGTTTTCCAGTTTGACATAGCCGCGATCCTGGATCGTGGAAATGATGGAGGCGTATGTCGAGGGACGGCCGATGCTACGTTTTTCCAGTTCTTTGACCAGACTGGCCTCGGTATAACGGGGCGGTGGCTTGGTGAAATGCTGCATCGGATCCAGGGCCTTCAGTGCCAGGCTGTCACCCACTTTCAGGTCCGGCAGCTCGACGTCACCGTCCTTGTTGGCCGGCAGCACGCGGGTGTAGCCGTCAAATTCCATGATGCGACCTTTGATACGCATGCCGTAATCACCGGCAGTGGCTTTCAGGGTGCTGCTCTTGTATCGCGCCGGTGTCATCTGGCAGGCCAGAAACTGCTGCCAGATCAGGTTGTACAGGCGCACCGCATCGCGATCAAGGCCGTCCAGGCGCGAAGAGTTTTCACCGACATTGACATCGGAAGGACGGATGGCTTCGTGCGCTTCCTGCGCCCCTTCCCGGCTGGAATAACGCACGGGTGAATCAGGCAGGTATTTGTCGCCGAATTTGCCCTTGATGTATTCACGCGCCATGGTCAGCGCATCATTGCTCAGAGCCGTGGAATCGGTACGCATATAGGTGATGAACCCCGCCTCATACAAACGCTGGGCCATGGTCATAGTCTTCTTTACACTGAAGCCAAGACGCGTTGATGCGGCCTGCTGGAGCGTCGAGGTGATGAACGGCGCGCGCGGTTTGGAGGATGTCGGCTTGTCCTCACGGTCGGAAACGACGAAGCTGGCATTTTCCAGGGCTTTGACCGCGACCTGGGTCTCGGCTTCAGTCTTCGGCGAAAAGTCTCCGCCCTGGTACTTGTTGACTTCAAAACGCAGCAGCTCGGCATCGTCGGTACCGTGAATGCCCGCCGGTACCAGGTTGGCGTACAACTCCCAGTACTCTTCGGGGATAAAGGCGCGGATTTCCTGCTCGCGTTCGACCAGCAGGCGCACAGCCACGGACTGGACACGCCCGGCGGACAGCCCCCTGGCGACCTTCGCCCACAGCAGCGGTGACACCATGAAACCAACAACTCGATCAAGGAAGCGCCTGGCCTGCTGGGCCTGGACATGCTTTATATCCACTTCACCGGGTTCGGCAAAGGCTTCGGTAATGGCTTTCTTGGTGATTTCGTTGAACACCACGCGTTTGTAGCGGGAATCTTCCCCGCCAATGGCTTCACGCAGGTGCCAGGCAATGGCCTCTCCTTCGCGGTCAAGGTCGGTGGCGAGATAGATGGTGTCGGAATCCTTGGCAAATTTCTTCAGGTCACTGACCACTTTTTCCTTGCCAGGGAGAATCTGGTAATTGGCTTTCCAGCCATGTTCGGGATCAATACCCATACGCGCAATCAACTGTTGCTTGGCTTTCTTCGCCTTGTGCTTGCGCTTTTGTTCCGGATCCATCTTGCGGGTTTCGGCAGCGGCCTTAGCCCGTGCCTTGGGATCGACTGTGCCGCTGGAACCACTGGTGGGCAGATCGCGGATATGGCCTACGGAGGACTTCACGACGAAGTCCTTGCCGAGATACTTGTTGATGGTCTTGGCCTTTGCAGGTGACTCAACAATAACCAGTGATTTACCCATTGATGTGTTTTGATCCAGTCTGTGTTCGGTGTTTTTTACAATAATGCGTTCGAAATTCAGGCGACATCATTAATGACAACTCCCGGCATGGTCAAGGGCGCATCGCGAAAAAAATTTCTTTTGTGCACTTGACGAGTCTTTAGCAGAAAGAAATATGCTGCAAATACCGGGTTTTTTTACGATACTTTTCGGACAACAGGCGAGATTCAGACCTTGCTCCAAAAAAGGTGGGCATTAAACCACTGGAAATTGAAAAAGAAAAGGGCGGCTTGCGATGATGGTTTGCTTTGACCTTCCCTGCTAACACACGCCAAAACCGACTTAAGGTTATAAAAAGACAGGAAACACCCAGACTGGCGCTGACCTTGTGCAGAACTTTTTTGTGGACAGGTTTGATGTGATGAGCCCAACTGAAAAGCCTGCACGACAATCGTTCAGGCATCTGTCATCGGGCATGACGGCGTTAATCCGGTGCATGACGCACCAGGATCAGGCTGCTGTTATCAGACTTCTACAGTCCAGCCGAAGGTGTCGGCTTTTTCACCGCTCTGGATCTGGCACAGCAGGTCATAGAGCTGCTGCATGATCGGTCCAACTGCTTCGCCATCGCCATAGAAACTGTGCCAGGCATCGTCAAACCAGATCTTCCCGACTGGTGACAACACCGCTGCAGTACCGCAGGCAGCGACTTCAGAGAAATTATCGATTTCAGCACGCAGGTCAATCGGACGCGCCTGTGTTTCCAGACCCAGTTCCTGCGCGGCGATGTCCATGATCGAACGGCGCGTGATACTGGGCAGAATGGCAGCCGACTTCGGCGTAATCAGCTTGTTGTCCTTGGTGTGAATAATGATGTTGGCTGATCCTGCTTCTTCTATATAGCGCCGTTCGGCGGCATCAAGGTACAGGGCTTCATTGGCACCCAGTTCCTGCGCTTTGCGCGTGGCGTAGAGACCGCCAGGATAGTTGGCGCCTGCTTTGACGTCGCCGGTGCCATGCGGCGCGGCGCGGTCGAAATCCGATACCGCCAGCTTGATGACCGACAGGCCGCTGCTTTTATAATATGGGCCGACCGGTGAGACGATGACGCGGAATTCATATTCCTTGGCTGGACGCAGCCCCATATTCTCGCCGATGCCGATCAGCAGCGGCCGGATATACAGTGAGGCGCCACTGCCATAAGGCGGCACCCAGGCAGCATTAGCCTTGACCGCTTCCCTGACACCATGCAGGAACAGGGCTTCGGGCACTCGCGGCATGGACAGCCGATCAGCCGTATTGGTCATGCGCTCACAATTGAGCTCCGGGCGAAACAGTAGAATACGTCCGTCACTGGCCGTCTGGGCTTTCATGCCTTCGAAACACTGCTGGGCATAATGCAATGCCGGTGAGCCTTCGTGGATATGCATGATTTCGTCGATGATCAGCTCACCTTGCGTCCACTCGCCCTTCCGCCAGCGAGCCACAAAACGGAAATCCGTGCGGGTGTATTCAAATCCCAGACTGCTCCAGTCGATGGCTTTCTTTTCTTGCGCGTTCATAACCCTGCTTCAGGTGTCGGTTTCAAAGGGGCGCTATTATAACGGTCTCGCCGGCTTTTCTCCCAGATTTTTCAGGTTCGCGAAAAGCGTTGATGCAAGGGGGCAAGCGACATCGACTTGGCGGTTTCCTGTAACCGCTTCCTTGGGTACCATTGGCGGCCAATTTACGCCATACCATCCGGTGCCATGTCCCAGAACAACGCCCTGCCGCTGATCGATATCGGCGCCAATCTCAGCCATGAAAGCTTCAGTCATGACCTTGACCAGGTGCTCGAAGATGCCAGGCAGGCAGGCATCGAGCATATTCTGGTGACCGGTACTGCCGTCAGTGCCAGTGAGCAAGCCGCGGACCTGGCCCGGCGCTTTCCCGGCTTCCTGTCCAGCACGGCGGGCCTGCATCCCCACGAGGCGGATGCCTTTGATGATAGGGCTGCCGCCCGCCTGGAAAGCCTTGCCGCAACCTGTAATGAGGTCAAGGCTTTCGGCGAGACGGGACTGGATTACAACCGCGACTTTTCATCTCGTGAGCGCCAGCGCGAGGCCTTTGTCGGCCAGCTCCGGATCGCTGCCAGGCTGAATATGCCCGCCTTCCTGCACCAGCGCGATGGCCATGATGATTTCATGGCTATCCTGCGTGAATATCGCAATACCCTGCCGCGGGCTGTGGTGCACTGCTTTACCGGCACTGAGGCGGAGTTGCGGAATTACCTGGAGCTGGACATGCATATCGGCATTACCGGGTGGATCTGCGATGAGCGTCGCGGCCATCACCTGCACGAAATTATCCGACTGATACCGGCCAACCGGCTGATGCTGGAAACCGATTCCCCCTACCTCATGCCGCGCACCATAAGACCCAAACCGAAATCCCGGCGCAACGTGCCGGCACATCTGGTGCATGTCCTGGCCACCGTCGCCGAGTGCCTGGGGAAATCCGAAAAAACGGTTGCAGAACAGACCACTGCAACGGCCAAGGATTTTTTCACCCTGTAAACTCTGCTCATAGTCGCCGCATGATGAAAAACGAGATTTTCCGGCGGCTGTCCTTGCTGGTGGAGGTATCTCCTTCATGAGCTCCCGCCTGTACGAGCCGTATAAAAACAACCGTCTTTCGTTCTCCGAATTGCCGGGTCTGCCGCAACCGGCGCCCTTAAATCCTGCCCAGGGACCGGCGCAAACTGCCCAGGACCTGGTGCCGGAAACCCTGCCTCCCATCGAAGAAAACATCATGGCCATGGCCCCGGAAAACGATCTCCAGGAAAGCTTCAAGCACACCGAGCGCAGCGTCGATGTCGCCGGCTTCGAAAGGCTGTAAGAACAGGAAGCGGACTTCTATTTGCAGAAAATCCGCAATTTCGATGGCGATTTTCCC
>Ga0181572_10003115_pt1 | contig 11680 bp, 6 predicted proteins | sample 101ome_26_FD_133004 | JGI IMG/M metagenome (GOLD analysis project Ga0181572, IMG submission 133004) | Coastal salt marsh microbial communities from the Groves Creek Marsh, Skidaway Island, Georgia - 101408AT metaG (megahit assembly) | ecosystem: Environmental > Aquatic > Marine > Intertidal zone... | reverse complement strand
CTTCCGGTGCATCTGGCTGGTCTCATGATGAGCACGCAATAATTCATCTCGTCGTTGTTAACAATCAACACGAGTCGAGTCCTTCGCGTCGTCACTCCAACCACGTCACCTCCGCGCCCTCCATCACCTTCGGCGCGAGCAAGTCGTCCACGCTCTGCACCAGCCTGAGTTCCCTGCACCCGATCCCGGTTTTCCCGCTCGCCTCCGCCTCCGCCTGCGCGTTCGCCGTCCTCCTCAGCACGCCCTGCAGCGACGCCACCGCCTGTTCCGCCGCGCGCCCGAGCGCGCCCGGGTGTTTCGCGCTCCACGCGAGCAGAAGCGCCGCGCACAGGTCCCCCGTCCCGGTGAAGTAACTCGGAATCCTCGGCACGACGATGCGGAACTTCGACCCGCACCCGCGCTCCTGCGGCTCCGCGGTGCTACCGAGGAGGGTGATGCGGGACGGCCCCGAGGGATCGTCCTCGCCGCTCTCCAGGAGGTCGAGCGACGTGAGCACCGCGCTCGGCGGCCCCGCGTCGTGCAGCGCCGCGCACGCCGCCAGAGCCTCCTCCTCGTTCGTGATCGTCATCCCGGTCAACAGCTCCGCCTCGAACTGGTTCGGGGTGAGGACGGTCGCGAGGGGAACGATCTCCTCGCGGTAAATCTCCACGAGCTCCGCGGGGACGTACAGCTTGCCGTTATCCCCGAGCACGGGGTCGCACACGTACGTCACCTCCGGGTTGAGCTGCCGCAGCTTGCGAACGAGCCGCGCGACCGTTCGAAGCATCGACGCGCTGCCGATGTACCCGGTCAGGATGTGCGTGTACCCCTCGAGGAGGCCGTTCTGCTCGAGGCCCTCGACCAGGCTCTGCAGCTGCGCGCCGGTCATGACGTCGCCCTTCCAACTGCCGTAGCCCGTGTGATTGCTGAACTGCACGCTCAGGATGGGGTCCACGTCGAAGCCGTGGAGCTGCAGAGGGAACACCGCGCACTTGTTCCCGACGTACCCGCTCACGACGTGCGACTGAATCGTCAAGCACCGACCCGCGGAGGAGGTCGTGTTCATCGCGCTCGCGGACGCGGCGACGCGAAGCGTCTCGACGCGGCGCTGGATTCGGGGGCGAGGGTTGAGGATTCGCGAGTGGGTCGTGGACGCTCGCGCGCGCGCGACGCCCCGGGCGGGGAGAAACGTCGCGCGCCCGAGCGGCGCGAGCGACCGCGTCGTCGCGGTGGGGATGCGCGAGCGCGGGCACGCGCGCGAGCGTCGATGCGCCGGGGTGCAGTGAAGTGCCCTCGAAGGGAGCTCAGAGCTTCTTGAGACTCGGAACGTGACCGCGCGAAGTTTCGGGACGGCGTCGGGGGTCATTCATTATCCAAACAAACCCCAACGCGCGGCGGGGTGTCGTCATGCTCGCGGCGCGTGTGAACGCGCTCGGCGCCGCGGGGGCGCCTCGCCCGGCGCTTCCCTCGCGCCGCGCGTCGAGATCGCCGCGCGCGTCTCGCGCGCACGCGCGACCCGCGCGGGCGTCGTCGTCCCCCGGCGAGGGTGACGTGGGTCCGACGTGGCGGCCTTCCACTTCGTTCGCGGCGCTCCTCGCGGCGCTCCCCGCGGCGCTCGTTTCCGGCGCCGCGCGCGCGCTCGAGGCGGTCGACGACGTGCCGACGATGTACGTCCCCCCCGGGTACGTCCCGAGTCCCCTCGAGGACGGCGACGGCGCGGGGCAGTTCCTCGTCCTGACCGTGTGCGCGATCTGCGGCCTCGTCGGCATGAAGCTCTCCCTGGACAGCGAGCAGGTCAAGTCCGAGGAGGCGCTGGCGGAGAAGGTCAGCAAACAGGTGGCCGCCATGCGCTCGGCGCCGTCGGGCCCGATCCCGGGCGTCCCCGCGACCGCCCTGGACCCCGAACGCAGCCCCGCGGCGTTCGACTCCACCGGTCTGACGCTCGTCGACGGCGCCATCTCCTCCGAGACGGCCGAGGCGCTCCTGGCGGAGGTGAACGCGACGCTCGACCGCGAGTTGGCGCGCGCGGAGAAATCCGGCGGCCTTCCCTCCGACGCGTTCGGGAACGTGTACTGCAAGGGCAACCGCTACGACCTGAAGCTCCCGATGGGCGGCGCGGCGGAGAGAGCGCTGCGCGAGGCGGCGGCGAACATGAAGCCGCTGCTCGCGGGGGCGGCGAGCGGCGAATCCGCGCGGCTGTGCGAGTTCGCCGCGCTCGTCTCCGACCCGGGGTCGAAGAGGCAGCCCGTGCACCCAGACACGAACTACCGCCGCGACCGGTGCGTGGTGACATCCTTCGTGGCGCTGCAGGACGTCACCGAGGCGATGGGGCCGACGGTGTTCATCCCGGGGAGCCACGTCGCGGCGGCGCACGTCGCGTTTCGGGAAGCCGGCGAGGTGGGGGGCCCGGCACTGGCGGCGCCCAACGGCGTCGCCACGCTCAACGTCGGGGACGCCACCGTCTTCGACTCGCGCCTGCTCCACTGCGGCGGCGGGAACGAGTCCAACCAGAGACGCGTGCTCTTCTACTTCTCGTTCGAGGTGGCGGGGTCGGAAAACCCGAACGCGGCGGTGTCGTCCATCAGGGACGAGCTCAGGGGGAAGATCGCCCTCGCCGATCTCGTGGGCGCGTAGGCGCGAGTATGATATTTATCGTTAACGTAGAGCGTCGTCGCCTCGCGATTGGATTGAACACGCGCGCGTTCGTCGCGCGTTCGCCTACTAGTGAGCTACCGCTATCGCGTCGCGTCGCACCGCGCGCCACCGTCAGAGGTCAGAGGTTATCCCACGGCGAGGGCGCCAAGTTCGCGGGTCTCGGCTTCGGCGGCGCGGGCGCGGGGGGAGGCGGCGCGGGCGCGGGCGCGGGCGGCGGCGCCACGCTCGGCGCCGCGTTCGGCGTGAAGGTATTCGCCGCCAATCCGCCGAAGAACGCCCCCGCGTCGCCCGCCGCCGTGAACGGCGCGCCTTGCGTCCCTCCCGCGGGCATCGGCGGGGACGCGACGGACCCTCCCGTGATTCCCGCGCCGACGCTCGTCGCGCCCGTCGCGCCGCCGCCGTACGCGCTCGTCCCGCCCGTCGTCCCCGCGCCGAAGGGCTCGAACGCGGCGGCGGAGGACGCGACGCTCGTCCCCGTGATCCCCGCCCCGCCGAAGAGCGCGCCGGGGGACGAGGGCGATGACGGGGTCTCGGCGCGCGGCGGCGGCGTCGGCTGCGGCGGCTGCGGCGGCCGCGCGGCTGGTTTATCGCTCGCCCAGCCCCCCCACGAGAGCTCGACCGTGTCGAACCCTTCCTCCTCGAGCGCCTTCCAGTCTCCCCAGGTGGGCATCTCCCCCGCGTTCGCGCCGCCACCGCCGACCCCGAGCGCCGACGCGAGAAACGGCGGGGGCGGGGGCGGCTGCACCCCGAGCTGCGCCGCTCGGCGGAGGATGTTTTCGTGCGCGGCGGCGACGCGTTGGATCGCCGCGGGCAACGCGACGCGCTCCGCGCCCTCGCCGCCGCTCGCCAACCCGGAGGCGGCGGCCTGGACGTCGCGCTCGAGCTGCGCGATGTGCGATCCGTTGGCGTCCGCGGCGGCGCGCGTCGCGGCGGCTCGAAGCTCGGAGAGCTTCATCTCGAGCTGCATGCGCTGCTGCGCCGCGAGCTGCGCGCGCTGCCGATGCGGTCCCAACGCCGCCTCCGCCTCCGCCACCTGCGCGCGCATCGACTGCAGCTCCGCCTCGCGGATCTGGTCGGCGTTCACCCCGCCGCCGTTCGCCAGCGACATCTGCTCCGCCTGGAGCTCCTGCAGGCGAACCGCCAGCTGACGGCTCTCTTGCTCCGCGGTCGCCGCGCGCGAGGTGGACGCCTCGAGCGTGGACGTCGCCTGCTCCACCGACGCCGTCACCGCGTCGACGCGGCCGCGAAGCTCCTTCGCCTCGCGCTCGGCGCGCTCGGCGCGATCCGCCGCGTCCGCCAAGCTCGCCTCGCACCGACGCTGAAACAACACCATGTCCTGCAGCTTCTGCGTGAGGTTCGCCGTCGTCGCCGCCGCCTGCGCGGTCGCGCGCTCCTTCTCCCACAGCTCCTTATCCGCAGCCGCCGCGTCCGTCTGCGCCGTCTGCAAACGCGCAATCTCCGGCGAAGGCTCGGCGGCGGCCAGGTTGAAGCCCACGTCGGGGCCGCGAAACGCGTACTCGTTCTCGGCAGGAGGCGCCTGCGCAGGCGGCGCGGGCGACGGTGCGGGCATCATACCCGCACCGCCCTCGCCGCCGAAACCCATGTTCGCGGGCTGAGGTCCGCCCACGCCACCCATGCCGCCGGGCGTGCCGCCGGGCATGCCGCCGGGCATGCCGCCGGGCATGCCGCTTGGCGTGCCGCCGGGCATGCCGCCGGGCATGCCGCCGGCGGGCATTCCGCCGGCGGGCATTCCGCCCGGCATACTACTGGGCATGCCTCCACCCATGCCACCAGCCACGCCACCACCCATACCACCAGCCGCGCCACCGCCCATACCACCAGCCGCGCCACCGCCCATACCGCCCAAGGGACCACCCATGCTGCTCGCTCCGCTCGGCGCGGCCATCGTCCCCATGAACCCCATTCCACCGCTCATATTTCCAGCGCCGCCGAATCCTCCGCCTCCCATCGTCGTTCCGACGGCCGGCTCCGTCGCGCCGCCGCCCCCGGTGAAGAGATCCTCGCTCAGACTCGCCATCCTGCTGTGCGCCGCGGGCGCGGGCGCGGGCGGCGCCGCCTGCGCCACGGGCGGGAACGGGCCCGGAGGCAGGGTCGCGGGGGGCTTCCTTCCTTCCTTCGCGCGCTCCGTGAGATACACGGCGACGCAAAATTCAGATTGGTTCAGCGCGCCGTCGGCGTCGGCGTCGGCGAGCGCCCAGATATCTTTCAGCAGTGCTTTCGGCGGATCAAGCGCCATGAGGAGCGGGACAATCTCGCCGCCGCTCAGTTTACCGTCGCCGTCCGTGTCGTGGCGCTGGAACATCTGCTGATATCGCGCCATATCCGCGGGGGACGCGGGGGGCCACGCGTCTCCGCCCGAAAGCCTCGGCGCAGGGGCGGCGGGGGCGGCGCCGAACGGCTCCCCGAAGCCACCGACGCCCATCGTCTGCGCGGGCATCTGCTGCGCCGCGGTTTGAGGCTGGGGCATCGACTGGCCTGGAGCGAGCCCGCCGAGGGCGTTCGCCGGCGCCGCGCCACCCGGGGCCACGGGCGCGACCATCTGCGGTTGCTGCGCGCTGGACAGGCCCTGGATCATCGGTGGCGGGAACGACGCGAATCCACCGGCGATCTTGTTGTACTGCATCGGGCTGAGCTCGCCGCCGCTCTGCGAGAGGGAGATGAGAGCCGGCCAGGGACGTTTCAGGGGTGACGTTTGAAAACCGAGCGAGAGAGCAGCGAGAGAGGGGCGCGACGCGGTTCCGGTGCCGAGGGATCCGTCGAAACGACGCGCGAGAGCGCCTCGCGCGGCGCGCACGATCGATCGCGACGGAGTTCGGGGGATCGGGGCCCACCTGCGCGACGGTGATGAGTTGCATGGCGACGTCGAACTGCCGCTTCTCCAGAAATCCCCGCGGCGGTTGGTCGGCCAGCTCCCACAGCGTCATCAGCGTCGCCTGGGGAAGCCCCGAGCGCGAGAAGAACGCGACCGCCTCGCCGCCGCTCACCCTGCCGTCGCCATCCGCATCGGCAGCTGAGAACCACTCGGTGGGGATGCTCATCGCGCCAGGTGGTCTGCCTGCCTCGGAGCGACCGAGGGCTCCTGACTTTGGAGGAACGAACAGTCGGCGAGTTCGAGGCGGCGGCGCTTTGAACGTGGTAAACACAGCTGTGTCGAGCAAAATTCTTCGCGGCGACCCAACTGTGACTCGGGCGGCATCATGGTCGAGAATTCGACACGATCCAGCACGTCGTGCCGACGATCAAGAGTCAGCCGATCCGAAGCGCAATCGAAGCTCTAGGATACCCGGTCGGGTTACCGTCAACTCATGGGGGTTCGAGTAGCAACGCGTTGTCGTTCATTTACACGTCATTCAACTCGCTCTCGCGCAGAAGTCGTTCGTCGAAGTATCACACCTTGTCCCGGGTGCTCGCGTCGTCGTATCCTGACTCGCTTCGTCGTGTCTTCTTCTCCGAGAATCAACTCACGGTCTCCACTCGAAAGGGTACTCGACGTCGGATTCGTTGCCCTGCTTCTCCAGCTTCTTCTGGAAGTCCTCCAGCAGCGCCTCCACGCCTGGGCGCGTGAACTCGGTGTCGATACCCAACTCCTCGTTCGAAGCTCCTCCGAGAAGCTGCTTCCACGCCTTGGCGAGGTCTTTGCACGCCGACTGCATCTCATCCCCTTCATCCCACGCCTCGTTGTCGTGCATCCACATGTCATCCATAAACAGGGCGTAAGTCAGCATGGAGAGCTCGTCGAACTTGGCAGTTTTTGAACGCTTCGCCATCGCCTTCTTCACACAATCCTTGATACCGTAGACCACCTCGTTGCCCGAAGAGGTGGTGAAGAAGCCTCCATCCGGGTCGACGAACTCAAAGTAGCGATCTGCCGCCTTGGAGCGCGCGGGAGTGCTCATGAGAAGCCTCATGCCGGCCAACTGCTCCTCGGTGGGACGCGGGGGCTCCTCGTCGTGAGAGAGATCAAGGCCGTCGCTCCAGTTCCTCACGACAGCGCACTTCTCCGCGCCGTAGCGAGCGAGCGCAGCCTTCAAGCGCGTGTCGAACGCCTTCTCCGCCGGAGTCAAATTCTCAGGATTCTCAACGTCGGACATTGCGGCACGCAGATACCTCTCTTGATCGATCGATGCTCTCCGCGCGGGGTGTACAAGTAGTGGGGGTGTTCCTCCGCCTTCCTCTCCCGTCCTCTTTCTTCTCCACGGCCGAGGAAAACTTTTTATTAACCGAAAGATATGATATTTTTCCGAGGAGACCCCCCTTGTGTGGAGCGCCCAGCCTCTTCTCACTTCCACGCGCAGCGCGTGAACCGACGCGATGAGCAATGTCAGCGAACAAGCGCGAACGGTGGTGGAGACCGAGGTGGTACCGCCCGTGGTGTACGACGCGAACATCACCCTCACAGGTTCGTCTCCGCGGAAGAGAGCTGTCTTTCCCTCCCCAGCGTTGACGCAGCCCTTCTCTCCTCTACCCGCGCAGAGTGCGACGACTGGTACTGCATCGATACTCGACGCTCGTGGGGCGACATCAAGAACGGCGCCATCATGTCCGGCTCCGTCGGCTTGGCGTGCCTCTTCGCGTTCGGTTTGATTCGCACCGTCAACAAGGTGTATCGCACGCGCGCGCTTCACTCTCGGGTCACGACGAAACCGCCGCCTTTGCCGTCGTTCGGGGCCGCCTTCCTCGTCGACTGGGTCGCGCGCGTCGTCTGCGTCTCCGAGAAGACCCTGTACGACACCGCCGGTCTCGACGCTCTTTACTTCGATCGCGCGAACCGCCTCTGCCTCGCGATCAGCGCGTTCTTAGCGCTCGTGAACCTCGGAGTCGTCCTTCCCGTGAACTATCACCTAGGGACGGTGATATCGAGCGTCGGGGCGACGCGCGTCGGCGGGATGTCGCTCATGGATAAAATCTCCATGATCAACGTCCCCGCGGGCTCGCCCCTGCTCTGGATCCACGCCGCGGCCGTGATCGTCACCGTCGCGTTCGTCTCGATCCTGCTGTACCAGGCGTTCGTCGATTACCGCGAGGATCGACAGTCGTGGCTCGGGCACTCCGTGGAATCCGCCGCGCGCGCGCCGCTCGCCGATGAGGATGACCTCGCGGAGAGGCGAGGGACCCCCCAAGGGGCCGACGCGCCCACGGACGCGACGGAGGTCTCCGAGGGCGGCGGCCTCACTCGCCGCCGCACGGAGTCCGTTCGCCGCGTGGACTCCATGCTTCGCCGCGGACTCTCGAGACACGTGTTAGACCACGAACAAGTCGAAGCGGCGAACGACCGCGGGAGCGTCGTCTCGGAGATTCACGCGCCGCTCTCGGTGTTCGAGCGTCAGCACGTCCTCCTTCCCTCCCCCGGGAACGCTCTCGACCGTCGCTCGAGTCAGATCGCGACCCGCGCGGTGAAAGCGCAGCAATACGCCGTCCTCGTGACCAACGTCGATCCTTCGTCAAGGGCGTTCCAAGTCCCCGGCGTCGCGCCCAACCAGTCCGCGCGGCTGGCGGTGTCTCGCGCGTTTGAGGATATTTTCCCCGACTTCGTCGCCGCCGCGCCCGCGCTCTATCACCGCAAAGTGGACGCTTTTTTGCGCGCGCTGGATCGAACCCAGGTGTCTCTGCTACGCCTGGACGAACGTATCAGGACGCTGGATGCTGACTCTGAGCGAGCGAGGACTCTCGCCGCGCGAAGGGAGAAACTCGAGCTCGAAATCAAACGACTCGTGCTCGGCGTCGCGAGCGAGCAGAGAGACGCCTACAGAAATCCTCGCAGCGGTCTGTCGTACTTCGTCACGTTCAGGTCGCAGGTTTCCGCCTCCATCGCCGCGCAGACCCTGCTCCAGGAGCCAGGCAGCGAGGTCGCGTGGAACGTCGAAGCCGCGCCCGCGCCTGACGACGTCAACTTTTCCTCGCTCTGGATGTACCCCGGCGAGAGATGGTGGCGGTCGTTCGTCTCCAAAGTCGCCGTCGCCGGCATCATCATCTTTCCGATCGGCGTCTTCACGAGCAGCATGGTTTCGCTGAGCGCGGCGCTGTGCGCGCGAGACGGAGGGTTCTACTGGCCTTGGCTGTGCGACCACAGGGAAAAACGCGACCAGACGTTCTTCTTTCGCCTCCTCACTGCGTGGGTTCCGAGCCTTTTGCTCGCTACCTGGAACGCCGTCGTGGTCCCTTACGGGATGGCGTGGCTCGCGTTATTCGAGGGCACCGAGTCCACGCTCAGCGGAATCGACCGGAAAGTGTTCCGCTGGTTTTACCTGTACGCCTGCCTGAACGTCCTCCTCGGCGGCATGCTCGCCGGCACTCTGTTTTCGCAGTTGGAAAACATCATCCGCTCGCCTTCGTCCGTCTTTGTCCTCCTCGGACACGCCGTGCCGCAGTCGTCCGGGTTCTTCCTCGCGTACCTGTCCACGAACGCGCTCATGCTCGAGCCTGCTCGCGCGCTCGTTCCTCACGCCGGCGCGGTGTTGTTTCCCGTGCTGAGAATCTTCGCGCGGACCGAGCGAGACCGAGCGGACGCGTGGACCCCGAGGAGCACGCGCCCGGGCGCGCACTACGGGAGCCAACAGCTCATTTTGCTCATCTGCCTTCTGTTCTGCAACGCCTCGCCGCTCGTCACCGCGATCGGGGTGGTGTATTTCGCCCTCTCCTTCGTCATCTGGAGGTACCAGCTCCTCTACGTGTTCGTCAGGTCGTACGAGTCGGGCGCGAGTTTTTTCCCGACGGTCGCCTCGCGCGTCATCTGCTCGCTGTGCATCTACCAGGTATTCATGTCCGCGTACCTCCTCATCAAGATGGCGTACATGCCTGCGTTTATCCTGTGGATCACGGTGCCGCCTTTTCTGTGGCAGTTTCACGCGTATTGCCTTCGCACGTTCACGACGAAGTCGATGTACCTTCCTCTCGCGCTGGCGAAGGAGACCCCGGTCGCGGACATTCCGGAGGATATCTTCGGCGCGCCGCAGATGCACCCGACGTTCAAGGGGTGGGGTGCGGAGGTCGGCAAGGTGTGGCAAGGGTACGGCGCGTTCGTGAAGAAGTTCGTGTGATGAGTCCGCTTTTATTGTTTATGATATGAACGAAAGTGCTTGTATTACACTACGCGGCGGGCGCCTCTAGCTTCTTTCCCGACCGACCGAACCACACGTACATCAATATGAGAACGACGAGCGTGCAGAACATGCCGCCGTAGACGAGAATGGCGTCCATGCGTTGCCTGCGATCGATGACGCGGAGCAGCGACGACGAGACGCCCACCGAATTCAACAGGTCCAGCATCTTGTGCTGCGCCCCCTTCAGCCGATCCCGCTGGTCCCCGAGCGCGCCCAGCACGTTCGACCCGTGCGCGAGTAACTCGTCCATCATGCCCCCAGATTTTTCAAGAGAGATCTTTGCTCCGGCCTCCGCGTCGTACTGACCGACGAGCAACCTGAACTCGTCGTCGGAAGTGACCCTCTGCATCAGTTCGGCGCGGTCGCGCTCCTCCGCCTGCCGCCTGTTTTCCCTCGACTTGAACCTGTCCAGCGATACCCTGAACTGGTCGCAGTCCTCCACGATCTGCTCCACCTTCCGCTTCCACAGGTCTCTCTTGCTGGAGTTCTCCTGCACGACCAAGATTCTCCACTGGCTCTCGATCTGCTGCGTCACCTTCTGCAACTCTCGAAGCTTGGCGTGCATGTCCCTCGAGAGCGCCGTGCTCGACTGGATAGTGCCCCTCGCTTCGGCACCCTCGAGTTGCTCCTGAGCGTGCGAGGGAGGAGGACGCGGTCAGGTTCGGGCGCCACGGATTTCGCGCGCCCGCGTTCGGTCAGACTCTATCGCGTCGGGTTGGTGACGCACCAGTCCGCTTCGCATCTCTATCGTCATCCGACGCGCGACGGTGTAGAGGTCTTGCAACGACGCCATCTTCGCGCCGAGGGCTCAACGCCGAATCTCACGCGTGGCGTGGCGCGCGCTCTGCGTCACCGGACGACGAACGCGGTCGAACGATGCGGCCTCCCTTCACCCTCGCGCGACGGGTCGAGATCGGAGCTCGCCCTCGCGCGCCCGCCTTCGTGGCGCGAGCGAAGTAATGACGCTCGCGGGGCGTGTTCGTGTGCCGCCCTCTCACCCACCTCGTCCAGATTTCAGCGGTCACAACGGATGCATCGAAGGACACGCGCGCGCCGATATCGTTCGGACCGACGCCTTGATTTTCGCCTCGTGTCGGCTCCGACCTCACACGCACGGAGCGCGACGCGCGCTTCCCCTTCTGCGCTCTCGGGCGCGCCGCGGGTCGCTCGTCGCGTGCGCGACAGCTCGACCCGCTCCGAAGTCGCCGAAGACCGCCGCTCACGAGGATGGTGACGCGAGGCGCGGCGGATCTGTAATTTCGGGACGCGCGAGGAGGACCGACGACGAATCATAATCATGCGGGCGCGCACCCTCGCCGCCCAGGACGCGTCGACGACGTCCATCGAGCGCGCGCCCTTGGTCGAGAGCGACGACCCCGGTTCGAGCTCATCGTGGCAACGCTCACCGGAGCTCAGCCCGAAGGCGACGCGCGGGTCTCTCGGGCGGGTGAGGCTCAGGGTCGAGGGGATGACGTGCGGGGCGTGCGCCGGCGCGGTGGAGTCGGCGCTTCTCGCCGCGCCCGGGGTGAAGCGCGCGGCGGTCTCCCTCACCACTGGCGACGCCGTCGTCGAGCTCCAGGCCGGCGCCACCGTCGTCCCCGAAGATTTGGCGCGGGAGGTCGAGGACGCCGGGTTCGAGGCGACGATCGTGCGGGACGCGGAGCGTTCCTCCGTGAAGCTTCTCGTGGATGGGATGACGTGCGCGGCGTGCACGGGCGCGGTCGAGCGCGCGCTTCGAGCGGTCTCGGGCGTCGAGGACGTGACCGTCGCGCTCCTTCCGGAAGGCTCCGCGGAGGTTCGCTTCGATCCCGACGCGACCGGGCCGCGCGCGTTCGTGGAGGCGATCGATGACGCGGGCTTCGACGCGCACGTGTCGTCCTCGGACGGCGCGGGGGCGCGGCGGGGGCGCTCGGCGACGGCGTCGG
>Ga0181572_10003094_pt1 | contig 11731 bp, 19 predicted proteins | sample 101ome_26_FD_133004 | JGI IMG/M metagenome (GOLD analysis project Ga0181572, IMG submission 133004) | Coastal salt marsh microbial communities from the Groves Creek Marsh, Skidaway Island, Georgia - 101408AT metaG (megahit assembly) | ecosystem: Environmental > Aquatic > Marine > Intertidal... | reverse complement strand
CCACAGTTGTGCTTTACGTTGTAGTCGTAGTTGCTTGCTTCAAACGCTAATAGCGTTTTGTTAGTTCCTGTATATCGCATATTGTTTCCTCGCTTTGTTTATACTATTAATATAACACAGTTTTCCAAAATGTCAACTACTTTTTTCCAAATTGTCCACTACGCTGTCAAACCACTTTGCTTTGTCTGTGCGTGTTTCTTTAGTTGCCACAGCATTGCACTTCCAACAACGTTCTTTGTCTTCTATGTGTGCATCGTTTTCTTCTGCTGTAACATTGTACCACCAGTCACAAGCACCTTCGCCTGTTTCACCTTCAGCAACACTATCAGCGTTGTCTTCTTCCCAGTCTCTAATGTATTCTTCTGCTTCGTCACTCGTTAAACCGTATGCATTCTCCGCACCGCATGCTGCGCAGTTCCACCTGTAGCCGTATTCTATGTTCTTCATGTTCGCTCCTTTGTTACAATTGTAGTACTAGTATACGCTCGCTCGTCCAAAATGTCAAGCACTAAATGCAGCACAGTGCAACTTAGTTGCTGCACGTGCTGCACTGTAGGGCTGCTTACGCTGCGTACTGTTTCCAATATGCTGCGCAGTTAAGCCAATTAATATTGTACTGCAAGTTGTAGTTGTTGTGTGCTATGCAGAATGCATAACGTTGTGCTAGAGGTGTTGCTGCAAATGCTGCGTATAGGTCGTGTAGTGTTGTGTACATAAGTTCGCTCCTTAATTGTTATGTACATGTTACACTCGTCCGTCCAAAATGTCAACCCAAAATGTTCGCTACGTTAAAATTACGTCTAGTGCATGTGTTGCTGTGGAGAGCGCAAGCAATGCAGCAAGCCCCCACCTCACAGCATTCAGCAGCAGCACTGTCACCAAAGCATGCATGCTAGTCACCCTTCTTCTTAGAGCTCTTGCGCCCACGCCGAGCCTTATGCTTCTCCACCACGTCCTCACTTCTCATGCCCGGTGGGCATATCTTGATCTTGTTGCCTGCCGCGAGCCATTCCTCTATGGTCTGCACCCGCATGTTCTCGTTCTGGTTTTGTGTCTTCTTGGTTCTTGCCATACTACATCCTTATAATAGGCCACCCTCCCCTACACTATACGCATAAGGGAGGATTTGGTGCGAACGCCCAGACTCGAACTGGGATGGCCAAGGCCGAGGGATTTTAAGTCCCTTGTGTCTACCAATTCCACCACGCTCGCAAAAGTGGCCTGCCCGAAGGGATTCGAACCCCTGACCCACGGCTTAGAAGGCCGTTGCTCTATCCTGCTGAGCTACGGGCAGTTTGTTTAATTGTTATGTATAATATAGCACCCCTGACCCCACCCTGTCAACTGTTAAATGCCCCTTTGATGGTATTGATTCCCACCCTTGATAACCGTTTATTGAAGGTGTTGACCCCACCCTGATTGACGGGGATTTGTGTTGAAAAGATGTTGATTTGAACAGTAACCTAGATGACTACGTTATGTGTATACGTATATACGCATATGCACACAACCCTTGCAGCGGGGCCTATGTGTGTATAGTAGAGAGTAGTGTAGTGTATAGTGTAGACACCGTAGGGAACCGTTAAGACCTCTTGACACTATTGATAGTAGTTGATAGAGTCAGTAGGGCCACCCTTGATTGGCACAGTATGGGTGTGTTGGGCATACTGTAGAGCATATACGCTATAGCGCATACGCATATGCGCATGTGTGCGCGATCACGCAGCGGGGCCTGTGTGCAAATGTGGCTTTTTACCGTGAACCCACCATGAGATACTGTGGATAACACGTTGATTTTACAGTGATTATATGGTAGAAACTCCACCGTTTGAGTCATATGAGCAAGGTTTGGCACATTATGTATAGTGTAAAACGATTCAAATGAGCATGGTTTAAGGGGCATGCAAAAAATACTCCACCAAACGATTCAAACAATTGAATTATTTGATTCAAAAAAATCTATTATTTGATCCAAAAAAATCAATTATTCGGATCATAAAATTGAATTGTTTGGACCATATGCCAGGGTAACCCCACTACCGCGCTAGTGTAGATCAGGGTCTCTTCCCAGTCCAGTGGTGGTATAGTGTTCACGCTTAACTATTGTGTAGTTAATGATTTGGAAGTGCTGTGCGTAGGTGTAGGCTTCTTCCTCAGAACTAAAGCCACTCTCCAGCACACTATTGCTAGTGTCATCTACGACGTCATATGTGTATCTCATGGTAGAGTATTTAAGGTTCCACCCGACAGTATAAAACTACAGTATATTAAATGCCGTAATTGTCAGGATCGTCATAGTCTACTTCCTGGCTCTTGTGTAGTGGCTTATATGGTTCCCAATCCGAAACCATGCTACACAGTGTTTCGAACACAAAGTTCAAGGGTGCTAACACAATTAACAACAGGCCACGGACTAGCGTAGCCGCATAGTATAGTGCGAGTAGGCTATAGTATTTGAAGTTGTACATAAAATCTCCTGGCCAAATCAAGCGTGCCGCTTGCTGCTTCGCAGCTCAGGGTCTATCGCGACCGCTTCGCGGCTGTTTTCTGGCGCTTGCGCTTCGCGCTCTTTTGGCTGTTCTTCGTTCATCAGTATCAGTAGCAGCACGGGTATTGAGTAACACGTGCCCAAGTATAGTATTAGTAACAGGATTGTTTCTAACATATACTATATACTACACTCTTTGTGCTCTTTGTCTAGATCTGAATTCGCCAAAAGGGCTAGGGTTAAATACACTGTATTAACCAATTGGAGAACTCCTTGCAACACATACACGACACAGTCAGCCTCTGCAACTCATGCTATAGGCATGTACCCGCAATAGTATACGAAAGCGAGGGCGAGATAAGGATTACCAAGCGATGCGATATACACGGAGAGCAGACCCAGACCGTTGAGAGAGATCCTGAATTCTACTATGGGTTACAGCATCGACGCTATGAGCCCACGTTCAATCAGATACTGTTTGAGGCCAGTGATAGGTGCCAGCTCGCCTGCCCACACTGCTATCATCTGCCCGACAATCAGGTGCAGGATAGAGCCATCGATGACGTGATAGATCAATTGGAGCCCTTTGATAGGGAGAGCCACCCAACGCTTGCGGGTGCCGAGGCCACCTTGCGCCCCGACTTTGTTGAACTGGTAGAACGGATAAGAAGCATGGGTTTCAAGAGCCTGGAAGTGGTAAGCAATGCACTGCGTTTTTCAAACAGGGGCTTTACCGATGCATGCGATCGTGCGGGGCTCAGCCAAGTACACGTGGGCATGAACCACTGGACCTATCAGGGTGAAAAGATACACAACAAGCAATTAGAAGCCATAGAAGTTCTCAAGCAGTCAAACATACGCATGGGCTATGTGGGCTATACCATAGAGACCCTGGATCACGTTGAGGACATACTGCGAGAAATAGAACGAATCCACGACCCATTCAAGATACTGCACTATAGGATACGCTGTGGTTCGTTCATAGGACGCAGTTCCGATAAACAGCGCAGTTATCTATCAGCCCTGGTAGCCAAGGTCAAGAGCATACTGGGAGATGCAGTGAAGGATGCACCCATGGATGATAACCCATATCATGTCATGCTCAAGTGGAAGGACAACATAGTGCTGAGGCTGATACAGTGGCCGGACGTTACCAACATAGACATGGAGGAATTGGTCACGGGGCCATGGTGCCAGTTCTATGATGGACCCATAACCAACTTCGTGCATCAGGCCATAACACGTGACGCATTCAAGAACATGAACCTCACACGCTGGGATGACGCACCCACACGCTATCAGTATCGCAGCCTATGGAGTACCCACCACCATCATTGGAAGGAAGGATGGACTACCAAGTCTCTGACCCCCATCAAGACCCTGGACTTTGAACAGGCACGTGCAAAATTCCTTACTGATAAATAGACTGTAACCAAAGGAGTACCCTTGAAGACCTGGATCATACAGCAGAAAGCATCCAAGCAGACTCGCTACGAAACCCAACGATTGATTGATGAGGGTGGACCAGGCACAGAAGTAGTATATCATCCAAACATAGACATCATAGTAAGCAGAGAGGGTAGACGAAGCATACGTGTAAAGAACAGGCAGGTTGACATACCCGATGTTATGATACCCAGGACTGGCTCAGGCACGGGCTACTTTGGGTTTGCCATCCTAAGGCATCTGGAGAGATTGGGGGTTAGGACGGTGAACCCATCCTATGCCATAGAGGCCACCAAGGACAAGTTATACGCACACCAAATATTCGCACAGAATCACATACCCACGCCCAAGACCATGCTGGTTAAGCATCCCGTGAATGCCAACCTAGTTGATAAAGAAATAGGGTGGCCCGCAATAGTAAAGATCATGGCAGGGTCATATGGCAAGGGCGTGTATCAGGTTACATCAAAGAGCCGCTTCACTGACTTCATAGAGTTCGCACACGGTATCAAGACCGATGAGGCCATCATAGTACAGGAGTACATGGACACACAGCCAGGTGAGGACCTGCGTGTGTTTGTGGTAGGGAATAGGGTACTGGGTGCAATGAAGCGTTCAGCCAAGGATGGATCATTCAAGGCCAATATCACACGTGGAGGTCGTGGTGAAAACTATCCACTCACAGCCGAGATAGAGGACATAGCCCTAAGGGTAACACGCTCATTGGATCTGGAAGTAGCAGGCGTTGATCTACTGTTTGGACGTGACGGGTTCCTAGTGTGCGAGGCTAATTCTGCACCAGGGTTCGAAGGGTTCGAGCGTGTCACGGGCATAAATGTTGCACAAGCCATCATAGAGTATAGCCGTATTAAACTCGATAAATAATTGTGTATAACAGTTAAAGGGAAGTGCCATGTATGAAACAGTATCGGTTGAACAACTATATGAAGAAGAGCTTGAAGCACTTGAAGAACAGCATCAAAAACTACTAGACGAGAACACTTTTGAAAGCAGACAGACTGCACAAAAGATAGCAAATGTAATCGAATATTTCAAGGTGCGACTAGGCATAGTTAACGAAACCATAGATGAAGTTTATGGTGTCCCCAAGAACAATACGCTGCACTAATAAACACCAACTTATTAATCATAACCACAACATCTAAATAATCATACGGAGCGATATGATTAAAAGCAAACCATCAGCATGGAAACAAGTCAAACAGAAGGCACCAAAGGTTCCTGAGATAACCTGTCCAATCATTGACGACATAATCCGTAATCTTGAAAAACTAAGAGACGAAGGCAAGACCATTAACAAAACCAATACAAAAACAATTATGCGCAAACTGGAAAAGGTTAGAACCGCAAACGAACTTTTACGTGACGGTGGCGAATATTGGTATCTCCTAGCCAAGAAGCATCTAAGCAGAAAGAAAATCCTTTAAATATTCTCATGCAGAGAATACTCATAATGGGAGACAGTTGGGCCGATTGGCGAATTCCTCAGATACATGGAATAGATAGAGAAAATGATCAACACCATATTACGGGAATGCTCAAGAATCTTGGCCATCATGTGGTAAATTGTGCCAGAACAGGCTCCTCCAATATTAAGGCATTAAATCAAGCCAAAGCAGCAATAGTAGGAAAACAATTTGATTGGGTCATTTGGTTTCAAACTGAAGTATTCCGTGATGATCATATGTTTGATAGTGATAAGCCGTTCTATCTCAACTATGTTGCGGAAGAACTAGCCAAACAGCAATATATTGAATTTGAAATGTTCAGAAGCAACAACAATCTTAAAGCCATTGTAATAGGAGGGCAAGCACCCGTCTTTCCGTTTGTTAGAGACTACATAAAAATTGAAATGTTAATTGATGATTGGAGATCGGAAATTATGAATATTAAGTTTCCATTCTGTCACATACTATCCCTTAATGAAATTGCAGATATATTACAAAAGGATACCTGTTTGGACAGTCCTAGAGAGCGTATTAAAATGTTAGGCGAAGTGGAGATAATATTTAACATGTGTGATAAGAGAAGAGATTTATTCCCCGACAGTGGACATCCTGGTGAAAAGTCACACAAACAATTAGCGGATAGAATACACGACTTTATCATAACACAGGAATCCTAAAGGCATGGCGAACATATGGATACTGGGTGATAGTTGGGGAACCAGAGACGGATTGCCCGAAAGGTTAAGACTCAAAGAAAAACATCTGCATCAATATTTGATCAAGGCAGGACATTCTGTTAAGAATTTTAGCATACCAGGAGGTAGCAACGGCAATTCGATTGCTCTTGCCCTCAAGAAAAAAACCAAAATCAAACCAGATTACCTCATATGGTTTCATACCGAGAGTCTCAGAGAAAGAACACCTGGTATGACCGACAAACCATATACCATACAGAATCTCACACGCCAACAAGCTCAGGTGATATACAATAGTTGGTACGAACTTGTTAAAAAAACAGGAGCACGTGATATTATAATAGGAGGTCAAGCACCCGTAATAGTTGATCTTCTTGTTCACGAGCCATATTACATAATAGAAGACTGGCGCTGCGAACTATTAGGAATACCCTCTATATCAACTCACAGCGTTTGCCACACAGATCTATTTGAGCATCCTAACTGCAATGATTCCTACAAATTTAGAGTGGATATGTTATTACAAAATCAAACAATTGTGGATATGGAAAGAGACAGTGATCTATTTCCTGATAATGCCCATCCAGGCTCAAAAGCACATCTAGCACTTTTTGAGCGCATTTCCAAACTATTATGTTGACAACGCAGGACAGATATGCTAAATATGTATACAACGTTCGAGCATAATGCTTGGAAGTAGACACAAGATGTCGAAGGAACGCACCTAACTTTAACAGGGAGGGTGACATGGATAGACACACATTCATGCTCAAAAATTACAGTGAGCAACAACTACGCAAAAAGAAGGAAGGCATACTTCTCAAGGCTAGAGCAGAAGTCGGAATTAACGACAACGGCACTAGTGGATATGTAGTAAAGAATGGTGCTAACAAGGACAAGGTCCTAGCACACAAATCTACTAAATCTACCAACAACTGGTAGTAGAATAATGTGGGGGTGAGATTCCCCCACACAAAATAATGAAAAGAAAAAATAATAAACCTCGTAAACAGAATCCTATTGAGATAAGAAAGCAGATACTTGAGAAGTTAAAGCGTGAGCGTGACCCCATGGAGCGTGAAATGCTGCAACAGCGTCTACATCATTATAATACTCTAATTAAAGATTAAGAATTTTATCCATAGCACTGACTATTTCTTTTGTGCTATAGTTATGTGGCCTATCTGTGGATAATTCTTTTATATCAAATTCTCTATCAAGATATTTGTGATCTATTTTAACAGGTTGATATTGATTTAACCAGTCTATAACAATTTGTGGTTCTAAAGGTCCACAGGTATAAACATCCAACTGTATCACAGCAGGATCAGTTTCATCCCAGGTATGCATAACAACATGTGATGTTTCTATTATGGTAGCAATTGTTAGTCCTCTGTTGCCTTCCATGTTAACGTATTTCGCATAAGGACCCATGAGTATTTTCATGCCTATGCGTTCAATCAGATCAGTAATCTGTTCGCTTGTTTGTTTTTCATCACGTGGCGGATTAAGGACTTCCGCTCTTACTATAAGGTGTTTGTGTTCCAATAGGACCATTCCGTATATAAGGTAACTCTATTTATTACAATCGGTAGTTAAACACGCACTTATCCTGGCTGTTTATCTCTGTTAAATATCTACAGTGTAAGGGAGATAATGATGCTAGAAATACAGCAGCAATTTAGATTACACATACAGAGACACTGTGATGAAACTGGCTTCAACATGCCAGAACTGTTGGAAGACTATTTGGTAGGACTGCTATCAACCAGACTAAAAGAAACTGAAATTATTCCAGAACCATCCTTTGGCGAACGCTATCTACAACTACAGCAACTAAACAGGGCATACCTATTCCAGGAATATGCGGATCAATGCTTGTTCTTCGTGTCCTTGCTGCCCGAATATGGTAAACGAAGAGGTTTAGATATAAACTATTATGCTTCTCTAGGCATTGCTTCATATTATACAGTAGGTGACACTATAAAAGATACTAGATTTACCCAGTTGGGCAATTGGTTTTATCATCTCCAAAAGTTTCTAAATTCTGCCATACATCCCAAGGCTCGTTTAGAATTATTTGACTTTGTGGACAAGGATAAATACTTGTAAGGAGAAAACGTTGAGAGAAGTTCTAGAAGAATTAGCAAACAGTGATAGACAGTGGGCAAGTTCACGTGCAAAGATGGCCCTGGATGTTACTGATCAATTTGCAGGTGGCGGACTAGATGAATTAGAGTACCAAGATATCATGCTTAGGATTATAGAAGATAAAAAGTTAGATCAGGAAGCAGACGATTTAGAAACAAAATCTTTGCTGATATCAGCAGTGCACCAAGTGTCAGGATTTTTATAAAATGAAAATATCAGAAGTTATAGGATACTTTGTAAAGGAAGAACCGGCAAGCAGAGCATTATGTACATCCGGTAAGCCGGATAGTGCCTTGGGTGCATCACAACTTGCTTCATGCAAGAGTCAAGGTTATAGAGCCAGAGACGGTGGAAAGAGCCACAAGGTAGGTTCAGATAGAGTTAAAGTCCGCGGTAAGAAAATCAAAGGAAAGAAATACGGCGGCCCATTACCAGACTGGAGTTAACATGAAACCGGGTCCGGGTTCATTATTAATTGCACCACCTTCCATGCAGGACACTAGATTCGCCAAGACTGTCCTTTTTGTCACACACAATAACAGCGCAGGAACTTTTGCACTTTGTTTGAACAGACCTACTAAACACTCCGCAAAATCCTTATCCAAGGAACTAGAACTAGACATAGAATTACCATTTCAAATGCATTGGGGAGGTCCGGTCAATCCAGGTAGCATATGGATGGTTCATGACAATACCTGGCACAATAATTACACCATGTTTGTAAACGATAAATGGAATGTAACAAGTCACGAGTCTATGTTCTATCACATGGCAGACGGAGATGCTCCTAGAAACTTTAGATTGTGTTATGGTTTTTGTTCGTGGATGCCAGGACAACTACAAATGGAACTGGCAGGTGAATCTCCATTCTCTAAAAAGAGCAGTTGGTTGATTGCTGAAAACATAGATCCTGAATGGGTATTTGAAAACCCAGTTAATGAACTATGGGACGATGCAACTAATCTTGCCGCTGACCAAGCAATAGATAATTGGTTTTAACTGTCGACATATTCAACATCGTCGATATCCCAGATATTATCAAAATCAACTCTAAATGTTTTTCTTGCTGTTGTATCGTAAAGTTCAACCAAACGACTCTTTAGATCTCTAACTTGAATAACACCAAAGCCTTCATACTCGCCAGGACCCTTTAGAGGAACGTCACTTAGATTAGGAGCAGGCCTTCCCATGGCGTCCAACATTGTTGTAACCTTAAACTTACAGCCATAACTCTTGCCTACTTCAATATCTTCAATTTTCATCATAGTTTTCTTTCCTTTCAAATAATATATCAAACGAAAAACTTATTCTATTTGATTGTGTTTCGTTCGTTACTGTACCATGCAATAACCAAGAAGGAAATAAAATCAATTGTCCTTCTTCTGGAATGATACTTACATCTTTTTTATTTTTGATATAGTATGTTGTGTCTAACGCTGTAATAGGATTGTATAAATTTAAATTACCGTCTTTTCCATTGGTTTGTAAATAATATACACCTGACATGTCTTTTCCTCTGTGTGTATGAGGAGGAATAAATTGTTTATTTTTTGTTGATGTAAACCATGATGCGACAAAATCATAATCATTTCCTGCAAGTTTACGTCCTGCAATTTCTGATATATGCTGTGTTATATATTTTTTTAATATCCCGCAAGTTTCTGATAATCCATCTTGGTGTAACAAATTGTCAGCAAAGTTAGATAGTGATGCACTCGATGACGCCTTATTAACGTCTTTAGCATGTTGCATATTCTTCTCTGCTTCTACATTGTTGTAAGCATTCCACAATTCATTATCGACTATTGTTCTTTGATATCCTTTTATAGTTTCTACAAAAATAGGAGTTTGTAATATGTTAAATGTGCCCATTATAATCCTCCCACTCTTCTATTTGATCTGGTGTTAACATTTCTAATGTTACCGCTTCTGCCTTGCCGTAGTCTTCATAGCCTACGTTGTAGTATCTATTTACTTTGGCAATTATTCTATCATAGTTCATGTGAACTGTTTCAGTATATTCACAATACTTCATTGGCACATCTGAATTGTATGTTGATACAATCCTATACCATATCTTATTCTTTTTCTTCCTCTTTTTTGTTTTCATTGCTCTTTTCTAACTTACCCAACAGGACAAACAATCCTATTGATAGAGTTACTCCCAAAAACAATAATAGCAATCCATGTCCTAGTGTCATTTTTTCCTCGTGGTTGATCTTGCTCTTGCTTGTATCTGTGCAGGAGTCATCCCTCCTGGTGATAGTTTATCAACTCTGCAATTGAATAGATGTTTCTTCCCACCATTTGATATAATGACAGGCTGACCGTGTTCATCAAGTTGAATGTCTACCACTTTGATAGGAACATTCTTAAACTTTCCTACCATTATGGTATCACCAACATTGATGTCCACAGTAAACTTTTTCATCCTTCTTTTTCAAGATCCTATAATACTTTGTTAGATTTTCTCTCCTGCTTTGAAACCTCGGAATCGTAAGAACCTAGGAAACCTAAGCGAATAAGTGCCGTCTTGATTTTGCGTAATAGCATCTGCTCGTACCTCTACAATTTGTCCAGGAATAGTGCTACGAGTATTCCAAAACTCGTCCCTATTAGAATCAGTAAACCCAGAGCCAACATTGACTTTGATATCTCTTCCGTCATCAGTGCCTTCACAAATGAATGCACCAAGTTTACCTTTGTTTCGTCCAGTTCCTTCTTCGACATCTTTTACCTCCAATGAAACCTCAATAAACGGTTTCATCTTAAGCCACGAAGTTGATCGCTTACATTCATACGGATTATCAATGTCTTTGATCATAATACCTTCGTAACCTTCTTCGACCATCTTCTTGTTATAGTCTTTGAATTCTACTTCACCTACCATTGTGTCTAGATCAACTTCAGTCTGTGGAATTATTTCAATACAGCCTGTATCTGCAAAAATGTTTTGAAATGTTTTCAGCATATTTGATCTACGTCTTTGACCTTGTACACTCTCACCTGCTTTAAATTCAACAAGTGGTACAATATCAAACAAACATAGTTTGGCATCTTCTGCGTGTACATTGTCTTTACGATGTACCTGCTTCATAAGATCCTGGAATGAGTTAGAAACTACTTCACCATCAAGCACATATGAACGTCCTATTTCATCCATATAACCTTCTAGTGCTTCTGTAATATGTTTGAAGTTTTCTAGTACTTTACCATTACGAGTATACTGTGTTACAGTTCTACTTTCATGGTCTACAACTGTAATACAACGAACACCGTCAAGTTTAGGTTCTAGTAGTTTTTTACCTGTAAGTTTCTTTTCGTGATTAGCACTGTCGTGTGCCAACATACATTCAAAAACTGGCACTTTGTATTTGTCCAGTTTTAATTTCTTAGCAATTTTGTTTACGGTCTTTTCACTTACACCACAACGTAGATCCTTAATTAGAATCCTACGATAAAACATATTCCACTGTTCTTGT
>Ga0181572_10003060_pt1 | contig 11813 bp, 8 predicted proteins | sample 101ome_26_FD_133004 | JGI IMG/M metagenome (GOLD analysis project Ga0181572, IMG submission 133004) | Coastal salt marsh microbial communities from the Groves Creek Marsh, Skidaway Island, Georgia - 101408AT metaG (megahit assembly) | ecosystem: Environmental > Aquatic > Marine > Intertidal zone... | reverse complement strand
TAGTCGCATCCTCAAACTCTACGCCAGACAAGCCAAGGGCGGTCATAACCGCAGCAAGGGTCAACGCATAAAGCATGAAAAATACCCATGCGATCTGGGCACCATCCCGCGATATTCGCAAACCACGTGTGCCCGTTTGTCCTATGGCTGATGGATATAACAGGCGGCTCATTTCTTTGGTTCCAAGTCCAAAAAGCGCATAGACGCGCATAAGTTTCACACCGCCAGTAGTTGTGGCCACGCCGCCCCCCACGATACACAATCCGACCAAAATGATCTGCATCGAACCTTGACCTGACCAATCTGTGGCTGCTCCCCACTCTGATGACACAAATCCGGTTGTCGTCAGAAAAGAAATTGTTGTGAACAAGCCCCCCCAAAAGGCCGCAAGCGTAGCGTTGGTTTCACTGTCGATTGACGCAATCCAATGTCTGGTAATAATGAGCACCGGCACGAGAATGACGATTATCAATCCAAGCCTGATTTCTCGGTCTTTCAGTAATCCTTGGCCTTGTGGATGATCGGGAAGCAGTGTCATTCGGGATAGTCCAGCAATTAAAAACGCGAAAATCAACAATTCGCCCCATAGTCCACTGACTGAATTCTCAATTCCGCCAATTGGAGAAACGCCTGACGTAGACAAAACGGACATCGCATGAATTAACGCAACCGAAACGGACTCGCCCGACATTGTCAGGCCAAACCACAATAAGCCGGTCAACCCCAAGTACACTGGAAAAATTTTCTGCGACCACCGCCCAATGCGGGCATTTGCCCCTTCGCGAACGTCTGATTGCGTAAGACGACCGCCCCCCTTTGAACCGCCACTGGCGCTAATAACTTCATAGCCTCCAAGATGCAGTGGCGCTAGAATTGCAGCGGCAGCCACCAATATAAAATACCCCCCAAGCCAAGCGACCTCTGCCCGCCAAAGGTGTAGCGTCAACGAAGCACTATCTACCAATGTCATACCTGTCGTCGTGAAGCTTGATACCATTTCAAAATAAGCGTCGGTAAAGCTAAAAGTTTGTATGGAATCCTGAAACGGAACCGCCATGAAAATCGGCAATCCAATGAACGCACCCAGCAAGATCAGCAATTGGTCCCTTTGTGAAAGCGCAGTCTTTGCTTGTTTTTTGACAGCAATGCCAACAAAAGCCGAAAATAGCATGAGCAAAAGAGCTGCGTAAAAGAAGCTGCGCGCTACCGCAAAAGATTCGAAAATCAACCCGTGGATCGCCGGAACAAGCATCGCCAAGCCGGTTTGAAACAGCAAGACCAGATACAGCGGATATCGGGAAAGGTTCACAGCCCTGACCCTAGAAGAAATCGATCGTCACCTGAAGTAATCTTTCAACTTCAGGGACATCCGCTGCCAGGCTAAACATAACCAACACATCATCAACTTCTATGCGAGTTCCTCCTTTGGGTCGCTCAATGCGGCCATCAGCCTTTTGAACAAGCCCCACCAATACCCCTTCAGGAAAAGCAATATCTCGCAGGTTCTGTCCAGCCAAAGGTGAGGTTGAGAGCACCTGCGCTTCGATGATTTCGGCTTCGGCATCTCCAATTGAATAGATACCCCGCACGCGACCATGCCTTATGTGTCGCAAAATCGAAGATACCGTTGTTGCTCGGGGATTAATGAAAGCATCAATACCAAGTGGTGCCATCAGTGGCCCCAACGAGGCGTCGTTTACTAAGGAAATTGCCATGGAGCATCCCATGGATTTTGCGCGAACAGCCGCCAGCATGTTCGTTTTATCGTCATCCGTTACCGCGAGAACCGCGCTGACGCGATCAATGTTTGATTCACTCAACAAGGCTGGATCCAACCCGTCACCATGCAAAACGACGGTTCTTTCAAGCACATCGGCAGCTTTCTCAGCCGCATTACGGTCGCGCTCGATGACTTTTGCGCGAATTCTGTCCGTGCCGGTTTCTAGCGCCGACGCGACTGCAAGCCCGACGTTCCCAGCCCCGATGATCAGAACCCGATCCTGTTTGGTCGATTTCTTTCCAAAAATTTCTAGCGTCCTGTTAATATCCTCCTTTGCCGCTAAGAAGTAACAATCATCGCCCACAAAAATCTGATCTCCGGGTTCGGGCGCAATAAGCTGGCCATCGCGACGAATTCCAACGACAAATGCCTGAAGTGTCGAAAACAAGTCCGTCAACTGACGAAGAGGCGTATTAACAACCGGACAGTCTTCGGAGATATGAATTCCGATCAGGCGCGCTTTGCCGCCTAAGAAGGTCTCCGTGTCAAAGGCTGAAGGGAAAGCCAAACGCTGCAAGGCTGCTTCTGCCACTTCACGCTCAGGACTGAACACAACATCAATCGGCATATGGTCTCTTCGGTACAGGTCCGAATAAATTGCGTTCAAGTAACTTTGCGACCGCAAACGTGCAATTTTTCGTGGTATGGCGAAAACCGAGTGAGCCACTTGGCAGGTGACCATATTCACCTCGTCCGAATATGTGGCCGCGATGATCATATCTGCATCACGGGCGCCGGCCATTTCCAACACATCTGGATAAGATGCAAATCCTGTAATCCCTTGCACATCCAAAGTGTCTGTTGCCCTACGTACAAGGTCAGGGTTGTTATCAACTATCGTAACGTCGTTTTTTTCACCGGATAAATGGCGAGCAATTTGCCAGCCCACTTGACCAGCACCGCAAATTAGAATTTTCATTTATGCCCACTCCGCCACTTGGGTTGGTCGCCCAAAAGATAAATTGTAAGGGGTACTAAGTTAATCGTCCTCATCTTCACTTCCCCCTTTTTTACCCACATTTACAACATTGAGAGACTTGAGCTTTCGGTGAAGCGCACTGCGTTCCATTCCAACGAACTGCGCCGTTCGGCTAATGTTTCCACCAAAACGGGCGATTTGGTTTAATAGATACTCACGTTCAAAAGCTTCGCGGGCCTCCCTCAATGGTAAGGTTGCCACATTGCCAGACAAGACAACTTTGTTTTCGCCTTCTTTCAGGGTTTCAGTTCCCGACAAATCAGAGGCTTGGATTTCCCCTTTATCTTCGCCCAATATTAGAACCCGCTCAATCAGGTTGCGCAATTCTCTGACGTTACCAGGCCACCGGCGTGTTTGAAGCAAGGCTATCGCTTCGTCAGAAATAGCACGTTTAGGTAAACCCTGTTCGGTGTGAAAGCGCTCGATAAAGTGTTGTACAAGAATACCAATATCTTCGCGGCGCTCCTCCAGACTTGGCAGCGTGATTGGGACCACATTCAAACGATGGAACAGTTCTTGTCTAAAAGTGCCGTCTTCCACAAGTTTTTCCAGATCGCGGCTGGTTGCACTTATCACTCGAAGATCGGCGTCAATTTTTTTCGATCCGCCGACGCGTTGAAAGTTTTGATCAACAAGAACACGGGTGATTTTTGATTGCGCTGCCATCGGCATATCCGCGATTTCATCAAAGAAAATAAACCCACCGTTGGCTTGCTCCAGCAATCCTGGAGATACCTTGCCCTCAGTCTCTTGCCCAAAAAGCAGGGTTTCCGCTTTGTCAGCATCAATGGACGCGCAGCTAACTATGACAAAAGGCTTGTGTGCGCGTTCAGAAGAAAGATGGACATAGCGCGCCGCAAGCTCCTTGCCCGACCCCGAGCCTCCGAACAGCATTACCCGACCATTTGACTTAACAACCTTGTCCAGTTGCGACTTCAAAGTTTTGAACGCCGGACATTCTCCAATCATCACGGCCTCTGAAACACCATCGTTCCGTTTAAGTTCGATGTTTTCATGGCGTAGTTTGCTGGTTTCCATGGCGCGACGGATCACGACCAGCAACTGGTCTATATTAAAGGGCTTTTCGATAAAGTCGTAAGCCCCTTGCTTAATCGCTGCCACAGCTATTTCCACGTTGCCATGACCTGATATGATAACAACCGGAATAGATGGGAAGTTCTGTTTCACATGCTTCAGGATGTCAATTCCGTCCATCTTGCTGTCTTTCAGCCAGATATCCAGAATGAGCAACGAAGGTGCCTTTTCTTCAATTGCCTTAATGCACTCGTCGGAATTACCTGCCAGTCTGGTTTGATAACCTTCATCTATCAAAATATCACCAATCAGGTGGCGGATATCTTTTTCATCATCTACGACAAGAATTTCGTTCATTTTTAGTTACTTCCGTCGCTTTCTTCTACGTCATCCAGTGGTAGGGTGATAATTGCCCGGGCACCCTGATGTTCACAATCTTCAAATGCCTCAGCGCTTTCCAAAACGAGGTTACCGTTATGATCTTCAACAATTTTTTTGACAATTGAAAGACCTAGTCCCGTTCCTTCGGCACGCGTTGTATAGTACGGCTCAAACAGCTTAGTGCGATCTTCAGGCAAACCGATGCCATTATCCGAAATCTCAATCATCGCATTTTCGTCAATTTCGCTCAAAGATACCCAAATGCGGCCCGCCATCCCAGGGCTACTTTCATATTTCTTTTCAATAGATTCCGAGGCGTTTTTAAGCAAGTTAGTCAGCACCTGAGACATCATAGTGGGATCGACCATCAAATTCACATCGTTTTCTGGCAAACCCACCTCATAGTTTATCGCCTCATTACCAGCCATCTGCAATGTAACGGCACTGTTTATCAATGACTTAAGCGAGGTAGATTTCTTAGCTGGTTCAGGCATTCGCGCGAATTTCGAAAACTCATCAACAATACGCCTTAAATCATTGGTTTGACGAACAATTACCTCGGTTAAGTCGCCCAACTGTTGTTTTTCTTCTTCTGCCAAGCTTTTTGAAAACTTTCTCCGAATACGCTCGGCTGACAATTGAATAGGCGTCAGCGGGTTTTTAATCTCGTGCGCAATCCTTCTAGCAACGTCACCCCAGGCGGCCATTCGTTGAGCTGAAACAAGATCGGTCACGTCATCAAACGCAAGCACGAACCCCTCGAGTCCCGCGTTTTCATTGTAGCGCTGAGACATGCGCACCAAAAGGATTTCCAGTTTCCCGTTTCTGATGATGCGCACTTCGTTTTGGGTCACTTCTCGCTTCGAGGCTTGTAATTCCTCAAGCATTGGATAGAACTCAGGGACGGTTTGGGAAATATTCCGGTGATCGTTGTCGTGTTGGATATCTAGTAGTTTTTGCGCCGAACGATTGGCGAAATCCACATTTCCCTCCGCATCCAGCCCAACAACCCCCGAGGTAACCGAGCTAAGCACGGAGTCAAAAAGCCGACGACGTCGCTCGATTTGATCAGACGTCTCTAATAAGCGATCGCGTTGTTCTTTCAGGTCGGCCGTCATCTGGTTGAAATAGCGACTTAACATGCCGATCTCATCGTCGCGGTTCTCTTCTGGAACGCGCGTTTCAAGTTCACCTTCGCCAACACGCTGAACGGCCATCGCAAGCCTTCCGACCGGGCGGGCCAATTGTTCAGCAAACCATATGCCAGCCCATGTTGCCGCTAGGATCATGACAACTGCGAAACCGAAATAAATCAGTCCGAATTCAAAAAGCAGTTGTCCGCGATCGCTTTCAAGCTGTTCATACAGTTTAACGGTTTGGCGTGTATCATCTAGAAGAGACAGGATTTGACCATCAACTTCGCGACTGACATACAGGTATCGATCGACAAAGGACGTCAACGGCATCAGCAGTCGGAATTCATTGTTGTCCCAATCTTCGATAATAAGATGACCCTCGCTCTTAGATATCTCCAATTGATCATCTTTTGGCCGCTCGAAATCAAACAGGTATGATCGTTCGCCTCGAGACCGGATTTCACCTGAACCGTCGATAACAAATGCCTCTTTCAAGCCCCTTTGGATTTGGGATTGGCCCTGAACTAAAAGCTGCCGAACATCTCCGTCATCCATCAAAACCGCAGATTGTTTGGCTGAATTTAGGAAGCGCGCCAATGCAAAACTGTCTGCGCGCAAATCAACGCGGTGTTCATCTTCATAGGCTTGTGCGGCTGACAAGGAAGTACTTAGAACATTCTGAACGCGTTCGGAAAACCACCCCTCTAGCCCGAAGTTTACCGTTATGATTGCAAAAACGGCCACAATAACCGTTGGCAGAAGAGCAAGTGCCGCGAATAACCGCATCAACCTGAGATGCAGCTTTGAACCAGCCGAACGCGACCGACGGGCAACAAGCAACGCAATCACCCGTTGTGCAACCAATGCTGCCAATGCCAATGAATAAATAAGGTCTGCCAGAAGAACGATTCTAAGTGCTGGCGAGTTACTGCTTTGCCCCAACGGACCCAGGACCAAAAACGTGGCAATTGCCAACAAAGGGCCAAGCACAGCAATTATTATTGTCGCCATGACCCCTAGCCGCTTTTGAAAGCGCAGGCGGATCCATTTTTGTTTGTTACGCGACGGCGCAGCTAATTGGGTCATTCAGGTCAACGCAACTTAAAGGCATTCAACTTGTAGAGTGCCAAAGAGTTGCGGGTTTGTCACGCATCTGTTGCGGTTTTACATCAGTTTTCGCCTGCGAGTGACTTCAATCCCAAGCTCTGAGATCTTTTTGCGCAACGTGTTTCTGTTAATCCCCAATAGATCGGCACATTTTGCTTGATTACCGCTTGTGGCATCCAGCGAAATTTCGATCAGTGGCACCTCAATCTCGGCAAGGATCCTCTGATAAAGGCCTGGTGGTGGAAGGTCTCCCCCGTGAAGATCGAAATATCTCTGAATGTGGTTTCCGACCGAGTCGGATAGCTTCCCCTGCCCGCCGCCGTCCAAGAGTTGTTTAACAGCCGGTTGGTTGGAAAGGATAGTGTCGACCTCGGCCCGCGAAATAACCGGCTCGCGTGCGGTCGTTGAAAGCCTCACGGCCACATTTTCCAGCTGCCTGACATTGCCCGGCCAACTGTAGCGGCGCAGAAGCGTCATTGCATCCTCTGATATCTTGAAAGAACCACGACCATCAGCTTCGCGTTGTGCCATGAAGCTTTTGACCAAAAGCGGGATGTCATCGACCCTCTCGCGCAAACTAGGAACAGAAAGGCTAATTCCGCTGACACGGTAGTATAGGTCTTCTCTGAAACTTCCCTGCTCCATTGCTGCGCCTAAATCTGACTGGGTTATTGCCAAAAAACGCGGTGAATATTCACCGATACCGTCAAACATGCGCACAACACGACCTTGAGCTTCAAGGCTCAGATCGCCAATCTCATCCAACAAAAGTGTGCCACCTTTGACGCGCGCCAGAACTTTTGCAGGCCCTTCGATGGTTTCCAGGTCCTCAAGATTAACCGTCACAAAAGGCAAGGTTCGTCGGTCGGAAAGATCATGGATCGTTTTGGCAATCAACGACTTGCCTGTACCGCTTTCTCCGTGAATCAGAACTGGCAGATCAGAATTCACGATGTTTGCAACAGTTCGATACAGATTTTGCATAGCCGGTGTTTTGCCAATAAGCGGCAGTTCCTCCGGCGCGGCCACGTGTTCTTCCTTTGAAGGTCTATTTGACACACGCCGCTTCAAAGCGCGTGATACGCGCTGCATTAAATCAGGCAAATCAAATGGCTTTGGCAGATAGTCGAACGCCTCGGCTTCCTTGGCCTGAATTGCCGTCATAATCGTGTTTTGTGCGGAAATAATGATCACGGGTAAGGTTGGCCGCAGCTCGTGAATGCGAGGCAGCATTTCCAATCCGTTTCCGTCGGGCATCATAACGTCGGAAACGACAGCGTCGCCTCTACCCTCTTCAACCCATCGCATGAGTGTCGTCAGCGACGATGTTGCGTGTACCTTACATCCTGCTCTAGTTAGTGCTTGGGTAAGTACTGTGCGAATTGTGCGGTCATCATCGGCGACAAGTACGGTTCCGTCCATTGGTGTTTACTCCTTTGTCCGGGGGGCAACGGGAAGGGAAATTCTAAAAACGGTTCTTCCAGGCACAGACTCTACACCAACCCAGCCGCCGTGATCAGCAATGATTTTACTGACTAGAGCAAGCCCCAAGCCGGTTCCGTTTTCCCGTCCAGAAATGAATGGATCGAAAATATCGGTAGCGATGTCTTCAGGTAATCCGGGGCCATCGTCCTGAATTTCGATCTGAAGGGGTAAAGCGTTTCCACTGCCATCACTTCGGCGCAGACGAAGAGAATGCTCGTAAAAGGTACGCAATCTAATCTCGCCATTTCTGCCATCCGAGGCTTCACATGCATTCTTGATCAAGTTGAGCATAACCTGCAGCAACTGATCCGCATCGCAATAGGCGTACGGCAGCGATGGGTCGTAATCTTCGACAAAGCGGATATGGGCCCCAAAACTGACCGCTGCAGATTTGCGGGCACGATCAAGAACATCATGGATATTCACAGCGTTTTTCTCAGGGGGGCGCAGGTTGCCGAATTGTTCGACCTGTTCGAGTAGTTTCACGATCCGTCGTGTTTCAGCAACGATCAAATCAGTTAGCTCAAGATCTTCCTGAGGTAAGCTCATAGACAGCAGTTGTGCGGCGCCCGTTATTCCTGCCAGCGGATTCTTGATTTCGTGAGCCAGCATTTCAGCCATGCCAATCGCTGATTTGGCGGCCGAATTAGACGAACCTCTTGTACCCAACCGCCCCGAAAACTCTCGCGGCTGAATCAGGATTAGCATAGAGCCCGCTTCGCTTTCGAAAGGGGCGATCTGGATATTGCACTGGAGCGGAGCACGATTGCCGCTACCGACGTCGACATCGTTTACATATAGCGAGGATTGGTTGCGTCGGCACCTTTCAAAAGCTTCCTCAAGCGGGGCGTTAACGGCCACTTTATCCCACAAAGGTGCGCCGCTCATGGAACGAGAGGACGCATTGAAGAACCCTTCTGCGGCGGGATTGATCGCCTGGATTTCATCCTTGTCGTTCACCAGAAGAACGGGAATTGGCAGAGATGCCCAAAGTTGTTCGGTATTCATCATGCGACATCCTTGTGAGAGGCATAGAACAAAGTTTCGAGCAAATGCATCACTTGGTCGGGGCTTGTCTCAGTTAGGATTCGCCTACGAAAGGTAACGTCGGTGCCAGCGTAGTCCATGTACCAACCCAAGTGCTTCCTAGCGACGCGATTTCCAAGAGTCGGACCATAAAACGCGATCATTGATTGATAGTGCCGGATGACCAGATCAGTAAGGTCGCCGCCCATTGGGATTTGTGGCGCAGGTGTTCCGAATAGGTCATGAGAAATTTGAGCGATTTGCCAAGGTCGTCCTTGCGCACCACGCCCCACCATGACGCCATCCGCTCCTGATTGTGACAGCGCAGCTTTTGCTGTGACCGAATCCACAATGTCACCATTTGCAATGACCGGGATCGTAACGTCTTCCTTGATCGACCGAATTGCACGCCAGTCGGCCTTCCCTTTGTAAAACTGACATCGGGTCCGGCCATGGATGGTTATCATTTGAATACCGGCGTTCTCGGCCCGCTTGGCCAAAACCGAGGCATTCAAACATGTGTCATCCCACCCAAGACGGGTCTTCAGCGTCACAGGAATAGAAACTTCGTCTACAACAGCTTCTATTAAGGAAATTGCGTGATCTAGGTCTTTCATCAGTGCCGAACCGGACAACCCGTTGGTCACTTTTTTAGCGGGGCAGCCCATGTTGATATCGATTATGCGGGCGCCGTTATCTTCGACCACTCGCGCGGCTTTGCGCATCCATTCGGCTTCACGACCCGCCAATTGAACCGAGGTATTTTCGACACCAAACCCCAACTCCGCCTTTTCACGCACGCCCGGTTTTGACTGAACCATTTCCTGACTTGCGACCATTTCGCTGACCACAAGCCCCGCGCCGAATTCGCTGACCAACGTCCGAAACGGAAGGTCCGTGATTCCAGCGAGCGGGGCCAGAAAAACGGGCGAGGCAACGTGGACTGAACCTATTTGAAGCGGCATACGATTTTCACCAATTTTCTTGCTACTTAATTGAGCAATAGGCGCGGAGCAAGAAATCAAAGGCCAATATTTAATCAAAATCACTCATCTGATTAAATATTCAGCATTTAGTTCCGATTGCGCCCTTTGAGGTGAACACATAAACACAAGTAAACGATCAGAGACAGTAGATGACGACAGCAGCAATCATAGTTGCCGCAGGGCGCGGAAAAAGGGCCGGAGGCGGACTTCCAAAGCAATGGCGGACCGTATCAGGACGCCGTGTTGCTGACTGGACGATTGATGCGTTTCGAGCCTCACCACACGTTGATCAGATAGTTTTAGTGGTTCATCCGGATGATGCCGAACAGTACCAATCAATCGACAACCTGCGCATAGCTTTGGGCGGAGCCACTCGGGACGAATCCGTCAGGAATGGGTTAGAGGCGTTGGCAAATAGCGCTTGCGATAAAGTGCTTATTCATGACGTGGCGCGCCCATGTGTATCCGGGGATATCATCTTAGACGTCGTCCGTGCTTTGGACGACAGCATCGGAGCGGCTCCCGCGCTCGCAGTCACTGATGCACTTTGGACAGGTAAAAGCGACCGCGTTTCAGGGCTGCAGGATAGAAGCCATTTGTATCGCGCGCAAACGCCCCAAGGCTTTAGATATGCGGATATCCTACGCGCGCACCGAGATAGCAAAAGCCCCGCAAGCGATGATGTAGAAATAGCTCTGCGTGCAGGGCTTGACGTTACGATCGTCGAGGGGCACGAGAACAATCTAAAAATTACCACCCCTGAAGATTTCGAACGGGCTGGGAAAATCCTCGGAGGCGGAATGGATATACGTTTGGGCAATGGCTACGACGTTCACAGATTTGGCGATGGCGACCACGTCATTTTGTGCGGTGTGAAAATTCCGCATGATCGCGGACTTCAGGGCCATTCTGATGCGGATGTGGGCATGCATGCCATAACGGATGCCATTTACGGTGCCATGGCCGAGGGCGATATTGGGCGCCACTTCCCTCCGTCTGATCCAAAGTGGAAAGGGGCAGACAGCCAGATATTCCTGCGCCACGCGGTGGAAATGGCCGTCTCAAAAGGGTTTAAGATTTCAAACATCGATTGCACGCTTATTTGCGAAAATCCCAAAATCGGACCCCATTCCGCTGCGATGCAATCACGGATGGGGGAAATTATGGGGCTTCAAACCGATCGCGTTTCGATCAAAGCGACAACAAGCGAGCGTTTGGGGTTCACGGGACGCAAAGAAGGAATCGCGGCAATCGCCACTGCGACTTTGGTGAAAGAATGAGTAAAATAATCGCAACGGTGTTCGGCATAGGATATTTGCGCCCTGCCCCCGGCACATGGGGATCTCTTGCGGCATTGCCAATATTTTGGGCATTGCATCAACTAGGCGGTCCAATTCTAACAGTGATAGCCACGATCGCTGTATTCTTTGTGGGATGGTGGGCCACGAAGGCAATGACAGCGGGAAGCGCAAATCACGATCCATCGGAAATCGTGATCGATGAGGTGGCAGGCCAGTGGATGGCTCTTTTGCCAATCTCTATCGGAGCGGCCGCCGCAGGCAGCGATGTGTTGGCTCTTTATCCCGGCTGGATTGCAGCATTTGTTCTGTTTCGCCTGTTTGATATCTGGAAACCCGGGCCGGTCGGCTGGGCAGACCGCCGAGACGATGCATTCGGAGTTATGATGGATGACGTCATTGCTGGCTTTTTGGCGGGCGTTGGCGTTGTGGCGCTTGCAGGCCTTTCTCATGGATTACTGATGTGACCACTAAACCCGAACAGTTGTTGGAAATAGCGCGTAGCCGCGGTGTTTTAATCGCAACTGCTGAAAGCTGTACGGCTGGCATGATCTCGGCTGCGATAACGGATATTGCTGGCTCGTCAGACATTTTTGACCG
>Ga0181572_10003059_pt1 | contig 11816 bp, 9 predicted proteins | sample 101ome_26_FD_133004 | JGI IMG/M metagenome (GOLD analysis project Ga0181572, IMG submission 133004) | Coastal salt marsh microbial communities from the Groves Creek Marsh, Skidaway Island, Georgia - 101408AT metaG (megahit assembly) | ecosystem: Environmental > Aquatic > Marine > Intertidal zone... | reverse complement strand
CTAATCGCTTGACTCTTTGTCTAACCGTGCCCCCTATCCTTTGATTTTGACGATTGGCAATCGCCCAAAGTCGTTCAACAGTTCTAATGTATTTTTCTGAGTATATCGGATTAGGCTCTCTCTTATCAAACTCAATTGCTCTCATTAGTTGGGACTCAAGACCGCCATAGACTTTTTTAGGTTGGTGGTATTCATACTCCCATGCCTCCATGACTCGTCGATACTCACTGATCGCCATGACCATCGCCAGAGCGTCCTCCTCATTTAAACCATCATCAATGAGTGATTGATAGAGAATCCTCCTAAATATTCCTAAACTAGATCAAATGATTTCATAATTGATAAAGATATTAATCTTTATGGAATCGTTAAAGCTATTTTTCGAAATGCCCCACAATATTATCTATCAAACACTCAGGGTTGAATGTTTTTAATGCGAAATATCTATTATTTTCACCAATTTTAAAGATTTCTTTCTCGCTCATATTTGCAAAGTGTTTTAGCTTATAGACTAACTCGTATACTTCTCCATGCCGTACACTAATATTATTTTCTGTTTTACTATATATATCTTCAATATGAGAAGGCCTAGGTCCAATATATAAAAATGGCCTACCAAGAAACATCGCGCCATAAATTTTATTGGGGTGTGTGTATCCAATTTGACCATCACCTAAAACAACCACCTGTATGTCAGATGCGGCTATTGAAATATGGAAAGTTTCTCTGGGCTGAAACGGGTGTTGTATTATATTTTTTAGTTTATGTTGATTTTTAAAATTAGAAACATCGGCTGTTCGGACCCCTCCACCAACAAATGCAAACAAGAATCTATCATCATCCTTGAGAACTCTTGCTGCCTCTAATAGAGTATCAAGCGGATGAACATAGGAATGGTTGCCCGAATACATTACTACTATTCTATTGTTATATTTATTTTGAATTCTGAATGGATTAGCATATTTTTCACCATCAAAATAACCCATACTCACGGGCCAAACAGGCGCCTGTACTATTTTTTTATGGCATGCACCACGATTGACCAAATAATTAGTCATAAATCTGTCTATTGAAAACAACTTATCTGATTTTTTAATAATTAAATTTCCGATAATTCTAGAAAAAAAAGCTGTTATTGAGTTTTCCTTGATCAATCCAGATGAAATAGCTAGTTCTGGCTGTAAGTCCATCACCCAAAAATAAAATGGTACTTTCTTTATCTTTGATAAAACCAAACCAAAAAAGCCTAAAAATGGTGGAGATGTAGTTGAAAAGACAAGATCAATTTTTTCTCTATAAAATAGAGCCTTAACGAAGATAGATATATTGCATGTCAAAAAATTGAGGGCTCGAAGTAAAAATTTTTTTTTACCGAAGTTTGTATGTTTTACTCTTGTGATTTTAACACCGTTGTGAAAAGATATTTTGGGGAAAGTATCCTTGTTATCATATGCATACCTACTTGTAGCCACAGTAACTGAATGACCCGAATCCACCAAACTTTCCGCTAAATCTGTCAAGTGTTGAGAAACCGAAACAGTGTCCGGAAAATATACCTGAGTAATGATTAAGATATTCAATTTTCTTCCTATGGATACTTAGTGAGAAATTATTAAAACGTTTTAGGTATTCTGGATTAATATGTCATTAATATTCATGAAAACTCTTTTTGCCTCCTTTAAATCAAGCCGCCCACTTTTCATTAACCATCTCAAGGCTAATGCAACCTCAAAGTTATTTGGTGCAAAATTTCTGCAAAAATCTATTAGGTTTTGTTTTTTCTTAAATATCAAAGAACAACCTAAATCAATATGAAAAATCAGAGGATCTACTAACCAAGGTGCTTCAGTACTAAAATATTCCCAGTCAAGTACATAAATATCTCCACCTGCATCTTGATAAATATTCCCAAAAGTAAAGTCCCCATGGCAGCTGCCAAATTTAGCATTGAAATCATGGTAGTTACAAAAATCATGAGAAAATATAACCTGACAATCTTTAAGTTCTTCCTCTGATGAGCGTCGCATAATTAATTTTTTCTTGTGTATTTCAAGGAAAATATTATGAATTAAATCACTCCATACTGGCTCAATTTGAGCTAAATTTTTAATTTCCTGTGTTTCAATGGCGACTGATTTGTCTGACTTTGCCGTCAATGAAGCAATTTTGAATTTAAAGTTTTGCCACTGGAATTTATTCAGAAAATCAGATGCTTTAAGCTCATTAAATAAAAAAGTCATATCATCTTCCATGCCTATTTTGGTGACTCTTGAGTTTATGGAATCAATTATTGTGACTCTTTTTCGCTCTTCATTAACTGGAAAAATACAACATACTTGAGCATCACAGTCTTGGGTCTTATAAATTAATTTCCATAGTGGTGAATAAATATGTGAGAAATTTTTGTGTATTTTTATCCTTCCACATTTAAAAAAAACACAATACCAAAAATAAATTACTCTTGGAAAAGAACCATTCCATCCTAAACGGGAGATAATATCTTCGTATGATGGTGATCCATTCAAAAATACTAGCCTCATCTTACCATTTATAAATAAAGTGTAATTTCTAGAATTATTTTTATAAACATGTAAATTGTTTTTTTGAATTCTGCTAGAAAGTCTTTCAACTATTTCTACAGCAACATTAGGGGCTAAAGAAAGATCTGATTTGTATATTTTATTTATAATGCCCCCTGATTTAAGATCATACAATCGATTAAGTTGAAGTTTAATCTCTTCAATATTTAACTCATTCTTTCTGGAATATATGGCCTCTGGAGAATCTTCTAAGGCTAATTGAAAATCTGACTTAGGAGCATATTTAGAGACTAATTGAGCGTACTTTGATGATCTAAGGCGATATCTAATTGGATCAACCAAAGGATCTTGCGAGCCCCTATCAAAAATTACTAGCGTGTTTCTAGAACCAGAAATTAAAAACTTGAAATATATCCTAAATAGCCAGAAATCACAAAGAAAGTAAAATACTCTGAAAATTGCTCCAGATTTTGTTTGGGTTGTTTTTACGTAATCAGAATGTGGGTCAAAAACCTGTGCATGATTACTTCGTTTTAAAAATCTATCAAGAGTTTGCGGTCTAAAGTGAATGTTATGTATTTGAAATTTTTCTTCAAAAATTGTTCTAATTGCATCCAAGAGCGTACTTTTTCCAACTCCGTCTGGGCCAAGGACACTAACTGAAAAAAAATTCGATTTCAAGAAACTTTTTAGTTTCTTTTTTGGAAGGCGCCAAACTAAATTTATCAGAAATTTATGAGGGTTAGTTATAAAGTAATCAAGGTTCAGTCTCAGCTTTCTCTTGAAAAGATTATTTTTACTTGAATCAATTTCTAAATTAATATCTTCAGAATATGCTTGCAATATTTGCCTGGTAAAACCTTTGGCTGAATGCTGTATCGATGCAGCTGAAAAACCATTTTCAGATAAGATTGCCGGAAATTCTTTTTTAATACCCGTTAAATAGTACTTGCGAACAACAGATTTTAAGAAATAAAGCTCCCAATTAATTCTAATTCCATGAGTTTTATAAATTTTTGATTCATCAAAAACATTTTTGAAGAAAAGAGTTGGGGCTGCCCCTATTAGCGAGCTTTGAGTATCAGTTATGTAATCAATTTGGAATAGACAAATTTTACCATGAGTAAATTTTGCCCAAAAATTTTGCAATACACCTATGCCAGTATCATTAAACCAAACAAAATCCCATTCTGAACTAGTAAATAACTTTTTTGTAAGAGTTATTATTTTTTCTAATTGGCAATATGGCAAATAGAGATCAATATCTCTACCAATTTTTGAGGGAAAGTTATCTAATCCGGCCAAAACAACATATTCGATTTCATAATCGTTAAAATCAGCAAATAGTCGCTTTGTAAAAGCAACCTTAAATAATTCAATGCTATCCATACTAGAGCTTTGTTAACATTTTTTCCCACGTCCGCTTCCAGGTTCTCTCTCCTATTGCAGAAATGGAATTATACTTATAAAGAATTAATCGCTCTTTTTCGATAAATAATGATTTTAAATGGTTAGTAATTGAATTAATATTTAAATCAACAACCACTCCGACTTTGTTATCTGTCACAAAGTCATCTGCTTGAGTGCCTGGTGTTACCATTACCGGACATCCAGCTGCCAATGCCTCGTAAATAGCAATAGGAAAAACATCAAATCTTGAAGGATGAACAAACAAGTCAACGCTAGAATACCAATTAATCTTTTTAACTAAATCATATACTGGTGGTAAAATTTTAACTTGATCACATAATTCCAGTCTGTTTACCAACTCCTCTAATACACCTTTATACCTACTTTTGGGTGGACCGATCAAAAATAGATTCACATCTTTATTATTTAAGGCTGAGATTGCCTCAATTAGAATATCTAAACCCTTATGCCATGGATCAAGGCGCCCCAAAAACAAGAGATTAAATTTTTCTGGATTGATTTCAATTGGAGGGGTAAGCTCAGTTTTAATCTTTTCTGAAAATTTTTCAGAAATATGATCTGAGCCGTGCTCAGCAACGACACATGATACAGTCACACCAAAGTTTCTTGCTTCTTGTAAATCACTTTCAGTATGAACATGAACCAACTTGGCTGAGTTGCAAATAGGTAAGGCAAAAAAATACTTATAAATAAGCTTGAGAAGATACTTCCCCTTCATTGCACCTGGAGAAAAACTTCCATGACTTGATATAACGTATGGAATTCCCAATAGAAATAAACACAATGAGATCAAAATATTTTCTTGAGTAAATGGTCCATGAAGGTGCACTAAATTAATAGATTTCCTTTCACGGATAAACTTAGCAAAAACTGCAAGCGGAGGGAGCAAGCCGAATAATTTAGCTTTTCCATAGTCAAATATACCGAAACCATGACCACGATTTTCATATTCTGATTTCCGCGGAACTAGATACCAGTCAACCTCATGACCATCTGCTTTTTGAGCGCTTGACAAATAATATAACACATGCACAGAACCAACTTTTGCCTTCTCTGGATTAACCCTTCCTGCAAAATAATGAACAATTCTCATAATATTCTTTATTTATTAATTTATACAACTTCATAGCTTTCTCGACAAGTACTGGATGTTTATTTGTCAATGACTCTTTGATATCTTTCTTCATTATCGTTTTTTCTTTAGATGGAAGTGCAGCATTTGCAAATTTACCCTTTTTAATTTGCTGTTCATGTAAACTGATTTCAGAAAATATTTCAGAATCAAAATCACCTTCAATGCAATCTAAGCTTGGAAAAAAAGTAGCAACAGTATCATTAACAATCAAGGCTGTTTGATTAATAATTTTACTGAATGGACAAAGATAAATATTTTGGCATTTAATTAAATCCAATAACCTCAAATGATACTGATACCAGTATTTGAGCCATTTTTCCTCTGAGATAATTTTTCTTCCATATGACAATTGCTGACGAGATGAATTTGAGACAGCAGTATCTATGGGATCACGAAAACACAATAAAACGGGCACATTTCCCAATGTTGCAATACGAATTTGTGACGTTGAATGCATATGGTGTGATATGTTTAATGGATTTTTCACCCTTTTGCAAAAACTACGATACAGAAAAGTGTTGCCACTACTTGGGAATCCATCTATCACAAGATCAGTATCACAATTAAAGAATAAACCTTTATTAGAGGAAAATTTTTTATATACCTTTGTATATATGCTTGGATAATTATCAAGAAAATTTTTTGTGGCATACTTAGTTTTTCTCCTGTAAGCATTAATCAGTGAAATCTTTTGAGGACTATAGGTCATTGATAATTTCCGAGATTTCCTTTTCAAAACGTAGCTGAGAAAACCTATTTAAGACCTCATAATTAATACTTATATCTTGAGGTATTCTATTATTTCTGTTCATAATAAAAATCTCCAAGGCCTTAATGATGCTTTTCAACTCTCGATCAACAAAGTAAACATTAGGGTAATTTTTTGTTGTTTCTCTTAAAGCTGGAGTGTTTGTAACTAAAATTTTTTTATTCAAAGCCATAGCTGAAATTACAGCGAGTGGTTGACATTCACTTTTATATGTTGAGATCAGTGTCACTATGTCAGCATCTGCTAGATAAGAGAATGTTTCACTCTCAGAAACAATCCCTACAAATTTAATACATTCATAACTTGAGTACTTTTTAATTTCGTTTCTTACAGTATTTATGGACATTTCTTCATCTGCAATGGGCTTACCCAAAATCTCTAATTTAATTTGAGGATATTTTTGTGCCAGCATCACCACCGCCTGACAAAGATCAAAAATACCTTTGGATGAGAGAATATTAGAATTCCATAAAATTTTAAAATTATCGCGTCTCACTTTTTTAATTTGGCGAGATTTTTTCTCAAACTCTGCTAAAGAAGTGTTGATAACAAAATTTTCACAAACAACTATATTAGACAGCCCACAAGCCTTAAGCGCAGATACAACATGCGCAGATGGGACAACAAGAACACAACGTCGATACAAAAAAGAAAAAACAAAACCAAAAACTCGGTGACTTAGTAAACTTACAAGATCAGAGCCATGAACATGACATATTACTTTTTTATTGAAAATAGCAAGCAAAAGACAGGGTAAATCACGAATTCCTCCCGCAATTGATCTAGAAACAATTAAAAAAATAATCGCATCACTTTTTAAAAATAAATTGCTTATTAGATAAGTTAAGCTACAAAAAAAAGAGCCAATTAAACCTGATATTCCAGTCGGATATTGAGTCACAATACATTTATCCTGCTGTAAATCTATAAGCGCTCTTGTAACGATGTTTTGTCCATTATTTTCAGAAAGCGATGGGGTCCAAATATGTATTTTTTTGTTCATTTAAGATGCACTTTTATCGAAGGAAAACGTTGAACAAGAATTGCCAAAATTGGCCAAACGTAAAATGAAAACATTCGAGTGTGAAGACCTGTAAAGAGCATAAAAATGACCATAGAAAATCCCGAATATAATGCAATCTTCCAATGCGCAATCAAAAAGTTGTGTTGATGAATAACAAGCCTGTATAGATACCCATATAATAACGCCAAAACAAAAATAAATATGAGGCCAAAGTGACCAAAGTCGAAAAATAGAGGAGCAATAAACGTTAATGTATTTGCACCACGTGCATAAATATTTTCTCCTAATTCAGTTTGAAATCCATTAAACCAATTTTCGTAAGCCTCTTTTAACTCAGGACCTAACAGTGGAATGGAAGATAAAAAATAAAATATGTTAATCCCATAGGATCTAATTTCTGAAGAAAAGTATATTTCCTGCATGTTATAAAAAGGATAAGCTAAGTATGTAAAAAATCTTCCCCATGTTCTTTCATCTAATAGGGTAGAAAATTCAGAATTCAAATCGAGATTGTAGATAGACCTTAAAAATGATACAAAAAGAAAAAAAAGTATCGCCAAAGAGAAAGTTATAAAGACTGGTTTTTTCTCTTTACCTTTATCTTTCAATGCTATCGAGTATGTCGAAATACTCATTATTAATGGATAAACTATGTTCCCAACCCATCCAGTCATTGAAGAAAGTATGAACCAGATTAATATCGCAGTTTTTTGAATTTTCGTGAGTGGTTTTTTATATTTGGTTGCTATAAAAATTATCAAGGGTACTACAATAATACTAATTGTATAGAATCTATAAAAAAAACTTTCCCGAAGAAGTCTCCTGGAAGATTTGTAATTTAGATTATCCAAAATGGGTATTGTTTGAATATCAATAAACGACATGGCCAGCGCAATAATAGAAAAAAACAAAATTAAAAAATATCTTCTTTGCCAAATAGAAATTTTTCTATGATATAAAGCTAATATTGATTGATTTTCAACTATTGTATTAATTTTTTTTCCAATAACCATTGGCATGATCAATAATATTTGAATCAAAAAAGTGATAAAAAATAGAAAAAATAAAAATTCATTGGACAAATTAACTTGATAAGTGCTCTGCATTAAAATTGCAACCATAAAGGGGGAAACCCAACCAATGGTATAAAAAATTAATGGATTCAAAATTGTTGGACACCTTGTGAGTGAAAAAAATATATTAAAAAATGCCAATACAATTAATATCAACACTAACATTTTAGGCAGCCATAAATATTATTTAACTTTTTAGAGCCCATACCAAGAGTCACTATGAAGGAAAAAACTGCAAAGATAATTAACTTTTCTAAGTCAAAATAAATTAATGCAAAAATTAGTGCAAAATTTCCCACTAAATTTAGCGCGTAAAACTGCAGTAACTTTCTCGAGTTTAGGGATATCAGTATTTGTTGTATGGAAAAACAATATGGAGCAATCAAAAGCCATGCTCCTAAAAAGAATGCAGTATATAAAGTTAAATATTTAAATTCTGGCGCTATTAGTGACTCGTATAAATATGTGACAATACCTGTTGAAATCGCCAAAGAAATAACAATGCGACTAAGTCTTTTTCTTTCAACTTCAAAAGAATTTCTTTTTTCCTCTGCACCAATCGATTCTAACCTTATTTTTCTTTGCATTGGAACCATATAGCTAACAATCACCAAATAAGGTAGGAGGCCAAACCGCTTTGCCAAGTCCAAATTGGCGGCATACTCATAGCTGTAGAATTTTGCTGCCATAATAATAAGTGAATCGAAGAAAACCTGAATTCCGAATATAGGTATCAAAAGTAGCATCCAATCTTTCTTTAAAGAAGTTAATTTGATAGCAGCCTGATCATTGTTTGAAAAATTATTGCCTAACAAAAAAATAAGTCCAATTGTGATTGCTATGGCAAATACTAAGCCAATAAAGCGGTAACTCACAAAGTCAGTAACTCCTGCATTCTGCTTTGCAAGCATAATAAGAATTACAAAAACAACAGGGAATATTATCAATTCCGACAGTTGGCCTAGAAGTCCATTGCCTTGAGCAACCATAATGCTTTTTTCAATCCTAATAACCACAAACAAACAGACTGTAGTAAATATTAAAACATTGAGTTCATTGCTAAACTTCTCAGGATTATAGAAACTCCAATATATGATGAAAATAATTATAAGAAGGGTTATTTGGAACAAATACACACTAAATCTAATTGAGGAGTTTTTTGTTTCTAGGCGATTAGATGTGTTTTTTAATCTGATAATTAAGTTTGGTATGCCCGACACTAGAACTAAAACTATTAACGAAATTAGCGCCTGTATTTCTGCAAATAATCCGTATGCATTTACACCTATTAACTTAGGAATAATAAGCCCAGCTGTAAATAATATGGCTACATTGCACCCACGCATAATTAACGAAATATGACCTGGATCCATTGCTTTCAAAACACTCCTTAGTCCCATAAATTTAATAGCTAGTCGCCTGAAAAATCATTTTACTTAGATACCTGGTTTGCATTAAATTCAGTATTAGATGCATTTCTTCAATACACTTAAGCACTGCGTGCAATTTTCATTTTTTTTGAGAAATCTCATTAAAATCCAAGCATATGTTTTCCATTGAAAAAGTACTATATTAGATCATTAAGAAACTTACCTTCTAAGCAGCAAAAGACCTTTGACTTTATTTTTGATAGATATTTAAAAATCTCTTTATCTATTATGTTGACTGAGGCAATGGCAATTGAATCAAATTGAGAATTTTTTTTTGTAATTTCAGAAGCAAACCTTCTTAATATAGGTTGATTATATCTCTCAATCTCGGCCTCTTGGGCTATGATATTAAAATACCCTAATTCATTGTAGTTTTCAATAAGTACGTGTTGAGACGAGGTATCAATTCCCCGACCTCCACAAATATATTTCAGAGTTTTAGAACATGAGACTTTAGATTTGCTTATGAGGCTTTGGTAAGAAGAGAGGTTCTTTGTGGATGTTTTATCATTAATATTGCCAAATCTGAAGTCAAATGATATTCTTTCAACGTCTGAAGAATTTAATAAACTGCCGTGAATATGTTTAGAATTAAATAGAGCTAGACTGTTTTTATCTGGCATAACATCAAAATAATCTGATTTGTTTATTGAAATTTTTTCTTTGAATAAATCGGGATTCCTCTCGAATCTATCAAAGAAGTAATCACTTTTAGTTTGATGAAGCATTTGGAAAGTTGAGCCACGAGTGACTCCGATTATTGGAATCCAGGCTGTATAGAAAGTTTCTCCGTGACCATACCAATAATCGCAATGCCAGCCGGTGCCATGATCCCCAGGTCTAAATATTCTTGGTGTTGGTAAGGGCTGATATAACAATTGTTCAGATTTTACACCGCATTCTTCACCTAATGAAAGAGCAAGTTTTTTGTAGTTATTTTGAAATTTAAAAGAGTTAAAAAACATCAGCATGTTTTTTCTAATGTTAGATTTATGTTTATTTTTAAAGTCACCGCTATATGGGTTGTTACTCTCTAAAAAGTTAAAAAAATCCTGTCTAATTTCTGTAATTATTTCATTTGTGATGTACTTAAACATAGATAACTTAGTTGATTATTATAAAAGACCGTTGTGGAGCTTTGACCTACCATAGAGCTGTTGAATCAAATAAATCTAAATTTATGTTGCATTACTATGGCTTTTGAACAAATACGAAAATATTGCCTAAAAAGAACAATGGGAAAAGTCTATGTATAAATGATAAGAAAACATAGACAAAACGATTACCAAAAAAATATGACGGTTCAGATCGATAGATAAATGTAGAGTTCGGCCAATCCTTAAAAATTAACCGTATTTCCTTGAGATCGTTCATCTTGTATTCCGTCGGAAACACATCAACTTCTTTTCTATTTGGCTGAACTTTACTTAATACTTTAGCATGAAATTTATTCTTAATAAGCGAACTAATTAACGCGATATATGAATATTTATGGGGAGTTCTTGCACAAAACCACCCGCCACTTTTTAGACATGAATTAATCTGATCATAAAATTGTGAAGGATTTGCAATATGTTCTAAAACATAGTCGGCAATAATCTAATCTATAGATTCTTTATGTAGGTCTAATTCTGAATTTTTGATAAGAATCTGTTTATCAGAAGATTTGTTTTGCAGAACTGCATCATCTACATCGGCAGCAATTATTTGTTTCACTCTGCCTTTAATAAGGCGATGTTTCTTCTTACTTCACACTCATCATCTTCGAACCATGCTCCTCGCCCTGCTCCCATATCGAGAACAATTGAATCTTCTTTTAACAATGAACCTACTCTTAAATAAAAATCTATGGTTCCATCATTTTGAGTGAAGCCCCCGATGTATTGTTTTTCTGGGTTAAATATTTTCATAATTTACAAGGATAGTTATTGTTATTTTATTATTGAGATTTGCTAGCTTATTAAAGCGTTATCATAAGTTAGGTTTAGAACTCTGTTTAATTCACTTTCTTTGGCACATCCCATCGGTTAAGAAAATGGTGACTTCATCTTGGATATTTTTTGAGATCAACTGGTTATAAATTTATAACTGATAAGTATAGTTATCTTTGCTTATTATTGAGACTTTATCACTCTTGTAAATAATTCTCATAGGTCAGAGTTAAACCTCTTTCTAATTTGACTTCTGGTGTCCAACCCAAACTATTCAATCTAGAACTATCCATCAATTTTCTTGGACTACCATCCGATTTAGAAGAATCAAACTCTAAATCTCCAGCAAAACCAATGACTTTTTTTAAAGTCTTAGCTAGCTCGCCAATACTCATATCTTTTCCTACTCCAACATTAATATGACTGCACATCTCATTTGTATTTTGATCATAAGTCTCTTTGTCAAGATTCATGACATGAATG
>Ga0181572_10003053_pt1 | contig 11831 bp, 11 predicted proteins | sample 101ome_26_FD_133004 | JGI IMG/M metagenome (GOLD analysis project Ga0181572, IMG submission 133004) | Coastal salt marsh microbial communities from the Groves Creek Marsh, Skidaway Island, Georgia - 101408AT metaG (megahit assembly) | ecosystem: Environmental > Aquatic > Marine > Intertidal... | reverse complement strand
TACCGACCTTCTGGGTGTTTGAATATGATTACTTATTTTTCCGACACCATGAAAACTATAAGGGGTATGTAAAAAAATTACAGCTCGATTTGGTTTGTAACTAACCTCAGTAATTACTTCTTTGCCATTATAGTTATAAAACTGCGTACCTCCTCCGTCATCTGGATCCCACTCCTCTGAGAGATAGAAAATTATATTTAACACATGAGGATTTTTATTAACAGACTCATGAGAATGGTCAACATGAGAACCCAAAAAAGATCCTTTTCCCATAACATGATAGTTTGCCAACTCTGCTTCATTAGAAACAACCAGTAATGGCTTGATTGTTGATAGGCGGATCATATTTTCAACCCAATCTTTTGAATTTAAAGTACTAACGATTTCCTTTATTATTTCAGGAAGAGAGGTATTAAGACTTATCCACTTATTTTTCTCAACAGAAGAATTAAATTCGACCCCATTTGATGTAGTCTGGAAATTTTCAGCTATATTATGAATTGATTTAAAAAAATTTTGATCCAAGAAATCATCTAAAACAATATATGGGAAGGGCTTGGCTTTACAAAAAGTCTCTCGAAAAATTGATAAATCATGATAAATTGGATTGATAATTTTCATTTGTTTTAATTAAACTTTTGAAAATGAGCTCTAGCCTTTTCAAGGTCGTCATATGTATCAACACCTATTGATTTCCATTTTGACTCAACCATCTTTACCCTATAGTCATTTTCCAATAAACGATACATTTCAATACTTTCAGACTTTTCAAGATAAGATGGTTTTAAAGAAGAAAAGACACGCAGTCCCTTTTTTGTAAAAGAGTATATACCTAAATGTTTATAGTATTTGCAACTAGATAATTTAGATGAAGGTATTGGCAATCTGGAAAGAGCGATTAAGTTATTTTTTTTTGAAAAAATAACTTTTACAGTATCTAAACTGTAAATATCCTCATGAGTCGAAATCTCCTCATAAGCATTGACAGAAAGAACTTCTTTATCCTTATTTTCTAATAGTTTATTGGTAAGAAGTTCAATCAGTTCAGGACTAACAAAAGGTTCATCTCCCTGGAGATTAACATATATATCTGAATCAATTTTTTCAGAGACCTCAACAAGTCGATCAGTTCCAGTTTTATGTCTTTCGCTGGTCATGATTGCATTTAAATTTAAATTTTCTGCAGTTCTCAATATCTTTTCATTATCAGTGGCTATTATTATTTCATCAAATATGTCTGATATGATTGCTTTCTGATAGACATGCCACATCATTGGCATCTCTCCAATTAACTTCAAGGGCTTACCCGGGAGTCTTGATGACGAATATCTGCATGGAATAACACAAACTTTTTTCACGAGTCAATTATTGATTCAAGAATGGTATGTAAATGAATTAACCCAATAAATTTGGATTTATCCAATACTGGAAGATCCCAAATCTTTTTTTCATCCATAATTTTAATAACTTGACTAATACTCGTATCCTTTTGAACAGTATACGGATTAAGAATTGCATGATCAATGACATCATCAACAAATAATGCGGGTAGTGGCTTTTGAGAAGAGAGTATCTTCCTTCTTATATCGCCATCAGTTATTATGCCAATGAGATTTTGGTCATCGTCAACTATACATGCAATACCTAAACTAAAAGCATCCATCTTATCAAGAACTTCTTTTAAGATTGTATCTGGTCTAGAGATAGGAAATTTATCTTTTCCCCACATCATCTCAAAGGCTGTTTTATTCTTTATGGGCATTATCCTCTCCAAATTTTGAATACAACTCTAAGCGACATTGATGAATAGTCTTAGCTTGAACTAATATAGTCTCAAGATACTTTAGATCTAGAACAGTGTTAGAGTCAGATAATGCTTTGGATGGATTATTATGAGTTTCCATAAAAAGAGCATTAATTCCTGCCCCTGAAGCTGCTCTAACTAGTGCAGGTATGAATTCTCTTTGACCACCAGATATATTTCCCATGGACGTGGGCAACTGAATTGAATGTGTTGCATCAAAACAAACTGGATATCCAGTTTTACTCATGATTGGAAAACTTGTCATATCATTGACCAGCATACTATAACCAAAAAAAGTTCCTCTATCTGCAAGTAGAATTTGGTCACATCCAAAAGATTCTAATTTACGAACAGAGTTTTTCATATTCCAAGGACTCATAAATTGTCCTTTTTTTAAATGAATAGGTCTTGAAGTTTTAGCAGCGGCTCGCAAAATAGAAGTTTGTCTACATAAATATGCAGGCACTTGAACCAAATCACATACTTCTCCAGTATCTTTAGCCCAAATAGGGTCAGAAAAATCTGAAACTACTGGAACATTAAACTCTTTTCTAACATCTGAGAGTATAGTTAAACCCTCTTGTATGCCAACCCCATGGAAACTATCGACAGCTGAGCGACAATCTTTGTCAAAACATGATTTAAATATCCAAGGAATGTTATGTTTTGTACAAATTTCTGCAATAGCCTCAGCCATAAATAGTGAATGATCTTTGCTCTCTATTGCACATGGTCCGCCAATAAAAACAAGAGGCAAGTTTTCTCCAATAGAAACTCTTTTTACAGAGCCATAACCTACATTAATTATCTTTTTATCTATCAATTAAATTTTTTTCCTTTAAGCGTTCGTGTGTATGGGATTTTAGCAGAGCTATATGGCCTATTAAGAAGAATATAAATGGCAAGAAAAAATTTAGAAGTTGGTTTTCTTAATATCAAAAAGTACCTAATTGAAAATGCCATGACACCTCTTAAAGGACTTTGTTTACGTGTATGAAAAATAACAGTTTTGTAAACTTCAGAATAATTCTTAAACCTAATTTTTTTTATTCCATTAAATAAATGGACTTTATTCGCCTCCAATGCAACACCTTGTTCATCAAAATAAAGCAGATTCTGACAAATGCCAAATTGTGATACGTTTCTAAAGGGCCTGTATTGATACTTTTTATAAAGTAGTCTGAAAATTGACTCATCATGAACATGTTTCAATAAGTCATCCTTTTGAATTGCTATGTTACATTTCTCTGAAATATTATCTTCAAAAGAACAATAGTAAAGAAACTCCTTAAAAAATTCCAAGGTCTTTTGAGTTTTCTTTATCAGCATATACGATGCTATTATATGATTGCTGTTTCTATAGTTATCATCATCGCACATCATATTTTCAAATAGTTCTGCTTTTGTGCATTGATACTCTATATCTAATGCTTCAAAACCCATAATATCCTGGCCTGATTTGTTTAAATTTTCAATTAAGTGATCTACTTTCCTATAAAAAAACGCACCTGAGTCTGAATAGAATAAATAATCTCCATAATCCATCATTTGTAAAGTCTTAAGAATGAAATAAGGCTTCCATAACCAATACCCTCCTCCAATTTCATTCGATAAAATTTTCTTATGCTTCTCAGCAAAATCTGTCTCTATATCGCTTTGTTTATAACTTAGAACGTGATCAAAATTACCAAATAATCTCGCCATAAAAGAAGAGAACCTCTGTCTTCTGAGAAAGATCTTGTTATTATTGGAGTAGTTAATAAAATATTTTAATGACATACTTATCCATGAAAAACATCAAAATCATTTTTATCAATTCTAAAAACTATTGGACGCGCCATTATCAGCCTGCTTTTCAATTGAATATGAAAATTTTCAGTTAAACTCAAATCCCTCAAAGAAAAAATTCCTACGCCCAATGGGTGAATGACTTGATTTCTGATATTAATTAAAGACTGATTGGTATTTAACAATACCCTCTTGGCTTTGTTAGTGTTATTCACTATTGCAATTTGATAATAAGATTTATAATTGAAAGAGAATTGAAGGTTGTACTTTCTGGGAATGAGACTCGTCCCTCCCAAGGGGGATAAATTATTATCAATTGCATCTAAATTCCCATGGACATATGATTTAATTGGCATATTCTTGTAAGAATATCCAACATAACCCCTTTCAGCAGTATAAGAGTTATATTTTTTAAATAAATCTAGATTTTTTGAATGAAAAACACTAAATGTTCCAAAAGAAGTTTTCAAATTTGTGTTAGACAAAATCTTTCCGAGATTCAAGGTATTTTTTGAGAATGCATTTAATTTAATTTTATTTGAATAAATTTTGTCTCCATGGTCGTCAAAAATAACCAAAGTAGCAGAACCAACGTGAACTTCTCCGCAAAAACTGGAAATACTAAAGAGTTCAAAGTATGTATTCCAGTCTTTATCAACTCTCCATATAAAAAGATCACTTACAACCGAATCCTGGCTTCTTGGAACCTTTGTTAATCTCTGTCCAATAACAAAAGGGGACTTCAGCGCTCTTCTAAAAAAATTATTCATTTAACTTTTAACCTGTCAAACCAAAAACGTTTTATTTCTTTTTGGACTGCGAACCTATTGCCATGAATAGCAAATGAACCTGGAGGATGAGTATGTTCTATATTCATTTGACTTCCTTGATTGTATGTTGATAAGTAAATCGGAATTGATGCCATGTCTTTTGAAGTAAATACTGGGAAACTCTCTTCGCCAAAGTTAATATCATTTAATGATATGATATTTACTGTGTTTGAGAGAATCTCGACTGTTTCTTTTAGATGATTGTTTCTTCCATCAAATATCTCAAGATGCCCTTTTCGAATTTGAGCATTACTTTCAAAATTTAAAAGTATTAGGAAATTTTCAACACCCTTATGAAATTGTAAGAATGGAGAAAAGGATAATAAAGTAGCTCTCTCTGGAAATGGAACTATTTCACCTTGGTAGCATGTAGACGCTTTATCTGAGACTAATGAAAGAGTGGCCCTACTTAGAGGTGTTGATGTTGAGCTATGAATTAGCTTAGGAATAGATCGACTTTTCTCAGGAAAGATGTTGGATGAAAGTGAAATGATCTTAATAGAAGAAGACTGAGTAATAGAATTAACATCTTCAGATTTGATTGTCTTTGATTTTCCAAAAGGTATTTCATCAATTTTATTATTCACCCAAAAGTTATCTTCTATAAAAGACACATATAGATTTTTATGATTCCTATTAGAGATTTCCCAATTATTTGGAGGAAAATTATGCACAGTAGTTTCACCTGAACAATATGGCGCATCAAGAATTGGATAGTAAGGAGTCAAGATTTAATTATCTCCCCACCTTGAATAGTGTAAATCTTGTCAAAGTTTCTTATTAATTCTTCTTTATGAGTAACAAATATTAATGTTATACCTGAACTCATTGAAAACACCTCATCGAGAATTTTCCTTTCATTTTTCTCATCCAGGGAGCTAGTTGCCTCGTCAAGAACTAAAATCTCAGGATTGCCATAGAGTGCTCTTGCAATAGCAATTCTCTGTCTCTGCCCACCGCTTAATTGAATACCGGAATCTCCTACAAAGGTTTGTAGTCCTTTTTCTGGATCAATGAAATCAAATATTTTTGCCTGTCTTGAGACTTTGTCAAGTATACGTTTATCGAGATCTCTACCAAAAATAATATTTTTCTCAATTGTTGAGTCAAATAAAAAAATATGTTGCGAGATATAACCTACTTTAGCTCTCCATGAGTTAATATACTCTCTATTTATTTGGGTATTATCAATTAATACATGTCCAGATGATGGTTCAATAAGCCCCATCAAAATCCTTGTTAGGGTTGTTTTTCCTGATCCACTTCCTCCCAATAATGCAATTTTTTCTCCTTTTTTTATAGTAATATTTACTTTATTTAGCAGCTTCTTATTTGCATATTTAAACTCTACATCAACTAATTGAATACTGTCTTTAAACGATATATCTCCATCCTTAAATTTTTCGATATCCAACATGAGATCACTTGAAATGATTTCTGAAGATTTGTGATAGTATTGAATTAGATTATATGAGCTAGTAATTCTATTAAAAGATGGAAGACATCTTATTAATGCAACAGTAAAAAGACCAATAATTGGGATTGAATTAGAAATTTCACCTTTAGAACTATACATAAACCAAACTAAAATCAAAACTATTAAGATAAATCCGAAGGTTTCAATAAATAATCTGGGAATTTCCTGCATAAATAAATTTTGGGAATTAACTTCGGAAAGTTTATTGACTTTTGAAGAGAAAGTCTCAATTGTTTTCTCTGAAACTGATGACGATTGAATCTTTATTTGTTCAAAATTCCTTAATAATTGATTAAGATTTTCATATAATTTGTTTTGAGAATCCTCACGAACAACACCAATTTTCTTTATCTTTTGAGTCACATATTTTTTAGTCAAGCCAATTGATACTATAAGAACTAGAGTAAGTCCCAATGTAAGGTAAAAATCTACTATGAGAAGCATTGTCAAAAGTGTAACTACAACAAAAAATTCGGAGACCAAATATAGCATTGCTTTTAAAGACCAAGATAAAAAAGCAGCCTCGGAAATAATAGTTTTAGAGAGTGTACTTTGGTTTTTTAAAGAATAATCAACAAAACTTAGGCCAAGATATCTTGAAAAAAGTAACTTGCTAATTTGCGCACAAAAACCTTCAGAATAAATTGCAAGATTTCTTATAAAAATAATATTTGACAACCCCCTAAGAATATAAAAGACTATCGTGATAATAGCAAATAAAATAACAAACTCAAACTCGCTCTCAAAGATAAAGTAGGAACTTATATATTGATAAATTGAATGATTTTTAATTTGGCTAAAATTTACTGAAAAATCAATAATAGGCATAATGGCTGAAATACCGATCATTTCAATTAATGACAACAGAAATGCTGCAGCCACCAATATATAGAAATTTTTCTTTGCCTTAGAATCTAAAAGTTTGAATATTTTCTTAGCCGAATTCATAGATTATTTATCCATAGATTTTTTAAGTAGCTCTAATTGAGAGCTAAGACTTAGAAGAGGATGTTTGGTCTCGTTAGTTACTTTTTTATTTGATAGGCTCATATCTTTAGGCCTTAAAACTAAATTTTTAAAATCCTCTACACTGGATGGAATAATAAATGTTGCATCTAGGTTAAATTGTTTACAAAGCATCATCCCAAATTCAAATTTTGTAACCCTCTCGTTGCTACAAATATTGTAAATTCCTGAAGAATTATTCTCAATTAGTTCGTGAGAAACTTTTACTAACTCATCAATAATGATTGGTGTATAAAAAACATCTGTGAATAACTTAATTCTTTTCTTTGCTTTTAAATTTGAAATAATGAAATCACTGAACGATTGCTTCAGGTTATTGCCCCATGCATAGAAATTAGTTCTAATAATTAGAGCATTATCAAGTATTTCATTTACTGAGATTTCAGCTTTAAGTTTTGACCTTGCATATTCATTTAATGGATCCAAAGGATGAATCTCGTCAACAAGAGCGTGCGTACCATTAGACATATGATCAGTAGAAATATGAACTAGTTTTATTTCTAGATCATTACAACAATATGCTAAATTTTGGGTTAATTCAAAATTGACCTTCTTGGCAAGAGAGGGATTTTTTTCACACAATTCAACACTTGTTAAGCCAGCTGTATGGATAACTATGTCTGGTTTAAATTTAATCAAAACCTGTCTAATCTGCTCAAGAGTAGACAAATTAGCATAATGAGTTTCTACACCAGGTATTAGTATCTCATTCTTATGCAGTAATGATATAATTGTATGGCTCTTAGAAGCTTTTTTAGCCCAATTACTTGCTAGAAGTCCGGATCCACCAGTAAAAAGAATTCGCATTTAAAGTTAAGAGCTAAACCTAAATCTTACACAGAAAATTTGTGTAATTTCTAAAACCCTTATGGGAGAGGTCTGACTTAAAATGGGTATCACAAAAAAAGATCTAGAGTTAATCATCATTCTTAAAACTGAATTCAACATCGATTTTACATCTATAGTCACTATCGGTAGGCAAAAAATAGGTTTTTCGTACAAGGAAGTCGAGAAAATTTTTTCTAAATATAATCTGACAACTGATAACAATGAACTCAAAAAGGAATTAGAAAATAATAATTTTTTCTGTGAGCCAATCTTTAAAAAACTTGGAGCATTGCATATTCACTCAATCGATATAGACAATTATGAATCAACCACCTTTCGTCATGACTTAAATAAACCTATTACAAAAAAATTAGAAGAAAATTATTCTTTAGTTATGGATTTTGGTTCTAGCGAGCATATATTTGATGTTAAGTCTTGTCAAAAAAATATATTATCTCTAGTTAAGAAGGGGGGACACCTCATTCAAATCCTTCCGACTAATAATGAATCAGGACATGGTTTTTACCAATTCAGTGCAAGTTTTTTTACTGAAATACTTTCATCAGACAATGGATATGAGCTTCTTAGATTATTCTCATATAGAACTAATTCAAAGAAAATTTACGAGGTACTTTTAGACAGGTTAAAAAATAAACGAGTAAGATTAGTCAACAATCATCCAACATACTTATTCGCTCTATCAAAGAGAAATGAAGTTAAGGAGATTTTTAAATCAACCCCTCAACAAAGCGATTACCAGAGTTTGAGATGGAAAGAAAAGACACATAAGACTTATATTGATATTTTGTATGAAAAATTCCCATTTCCACAACTAGCCAAATACATTAATAATCCTTTTAAATCTTTCTTTTTTGGACACTTAAATAAAGAAAATTATAAGCGTTACAAAATATAAGCTTAGTGCATCAGAATATTTATACATCAAAACTTATAAATATAGCTTTCGCTTTCTATGCAGTTATAAGTATTTTTTTGCCGCCAATGTTTGGGAATCTAGTGCTTCATTCATTTGCTCTTTTTGGTTTTTTTCTATTCATATGGAAGAAAACTAGAGTTAAAAAAGATATATCTCTTTATTTTGCTCTAATGTCGTTGTTAATATTTATTTATCTTTTTATATTTACTTATATTAATGCAAAATCTTTGGAAGAAATAGCTACTTTAAGAAGACTCCTCCATTATCTTCTTGCTCCCGGATTATTAATCTTTATTTCCGTCTTTGACATCAGCTTAAGAAAACTGGTATTGCTTTTTAAAAGCGGTTTAGTAGCTATGTTCTTTGTCTTATCATTAGAATATATATTTCTAGGTAATTCTGATTATTACAGACCTAGTGGTCTTATCAATGCTAATCAAATCTCGTCCATAATCTTATTTCTTTTAGCCTTTAGTTGGGTTAATTTTTTTCAAGAATCAAAACTAGAAAAAATTATTACTTTATTCGTTATTTTTTTAGGATTCTACACACTTATATTATCAGGAAGCAGGGGTCCGATAGTTGTTGCAATAGTTTTGAGCATTATTTATTTTTTCTATTTTTACAAATTTCACTCATTTAAAATCTCATTAAAATATCTATTTTTTATTATAACTACGGTCTTATTGGTATCGTATACACCTCATGGTCAAAAAAGAGTTAATGACACACTAGTAGAATATAATTCAAACTGTCTAGAGATCGACTGTAGTCCCGAAATTTTAGAGAACGAAAAAAAAATTTTATCCCTGCATGATAAAAGTATTTCTTTAAGATTTTATGCCTGGAAAATTGCTATAGAAGCTGCAAAAGAAAATATCTTTATGGGAAACGGATTCGGAAAGTCTATTGATGTTTTAAAACAAAACAACGCATCTCTACCTTACACATTTGATAATTTGCATAATGACTATCTTGAAGTTTTACTATCCGGAGGATTGCTATCTCTACTTATTCTTCTAGGATTTGTTATAGCCCCATTTATATTTTTCTTCCAAAATCTGAGCTCAATTAAGACTAGACCCTATGCCCTTCTTGGAATATCTGCTTCCCTAATCATTCTGGGTATTTCATTTTCTCAGGAATCATTGACTTATAAATATATTTCAGGCTTTTATATATTTTTCAATTTACTTTTTTTAAAAGGGATACTAGAAATTAGAAAAAATAATTCTTTAACCTAGAAAGATAATAAGCAATTCTTATTGGTAGGAGTTTTCTAATAAGATCAAAATAAACCATATGAACTTCTTTGAAAAAATTTTCACTCATTGACAATGAGGGTATTGAGGTTTTTTCTACTATGCCTTCATCCATAAGACTTTTAAGAATATCAGGCTTCCATTTGCCTTTTACAATGGCATTATGCCAGTGAAAGAAATCATAATTAATTGAATAAAAATCCTCATATCTATTTGATCTAACACTTCCAATCTTTTCAAATTCCCAAGCGCTTTCTCCAGGTACAAGTATCTTAAAGAGCACATCTTTTTTATATATAGACCAAGGCGAACTATTTCTGTACTGCCTATTCTTTTCTAATATACTAAGATCATCTGAAACTTTATTTGGAATTTTTATGTGTGGGATAAAACTTAAATAACTCCACTTATTATCAACTGCCAATTTGGAAAAATTTAGTAATTTTTTTGTACGCACACTCTCCTTAAAAAAAAGATCATCGTAAGTTAATAAAATATATTCTGTGTTAATATTTTTTAGTGCTAATATTATCTTGTCAGACCAGTTGACTTCTTTGCCAATTTTGATAGTTTTAAAAAAATCAGTTTTTGGATTTTTGTAATTCGTTAGTAGAAATTTATCAAAAGGACAATCGGGCCAATATTTTTTATAGGACTTTTCCAGTGGATACCAAAGATCTTCAGCACCATCATGAGAGCAAATTAACAAGGAAACACCTGATTTAGGCTTTATGTTCGCCATTATTAATATTCTTTCCAGACATTCCTTTTCACGAAATCACGATAACTCATAACTATTCTTAGAACTTTATCAGAAACATTATTGTAAGAATAGTCCTTTACAAGTTTAATGGTCCTTTTATCGTCTCTTAGTTGTTCTCCAAGAATCGAAATGGCCTGCATGATTCTATCATTATTAACTCCTGTCATCATAACCACTGCTTCCTCCATAGCTTCTGGCCTTTCATGAGAATCTCTTAAATTAATTGCTGGAAAATTAAGAATTGAAGACTCTTCGTTAATAGTCCCGCTATCAGACAAAACAATCTTTGCATTTATTTGGAGATTGTTGTAGTCAAAAAACCCCATAGGTTTTAAGATGTGTATATTGTTATGAATTTTATGGTTTGATTCATTAATTTTTTTTTGAGTTCTAGGATGGGTTGAAATAATTATTGGTAACTCGAATGTCGATGCTAAATTGTTTATGATTTCAATGAAGGATGTGAAATTATTATTGATATTCTCCTCTCTATGAAAACTAACTAAGAAATATTGTCTTTTTTGTATCTTTAACTTTTCTAAAATTCTAGAGTTATAAATTTGAACCTTAAATGATTCAATTACTTCAAATAATGGACTTCCTGTTTTAATAATTAAATCTTTTGGCAGTCCCTCATCTAAAAGATATTGTCGAGATATATCACTATATGTAAGATTAACGTCTGCTATATGATCTACAATTCTTCTGTTTATTTCTTCTGGTGTTCTTTGATCAAAACATCTATTACCGGCTTCCATATGAAATGTAGGAATTTTACGTTTTTTTGCGGGGAGTATTGAAAGACAACTATTTGTATCTCCTAAAACTAAAACAGCATCTGGAGAAATTCGATCTAAAACTTTGTCAATCTCTATAATGACTTTACCAATGGTGTGAGAACTATTTTTACCTGCAGCATCAAGAAAAATATCAGGTTTCCGAATCCCAAGATCATGAAAAAAAATCTCATTTAGTTCATAATCATAGTTTTGACCAGTGTGCACTAAAGTGTGATGAAAAAAAAGATCGAATTTTTTTATCACACAGGATAATCTTATTATTTCTGGTCTAGTTCCTACAATTGTTAAAACTTTCAATTTCTTCATAAATTCAACT
>Ga0181572_10003052_pt1 | contig 11832 bp, 9 predicted proteins | sample 101ome_26_FD_133004 | JGI IMG/M metagenome (GOLD analysis project Ga0181572, IMG submission 133004) | Coastal salt marsh microbial communities from the Groves Creek Marsh, Skidaway Island, Georgia - 101408AT metaG (megahit assembly) | ecosystem: Environmental > Aquatic > Marine > Intertidal zone... | reverse complement strand
TGTTTGAAGACCGTCCTCAGTATGTATGTAGCGATTGGAGAAATACTCGTACAGGTTGCGCGGTGTACGGTAAAAATAGGGTGCCCTGTCCCGGATGATGGCGTTGCCTATCTTGCACAGACACGGCTCCCTGGACTTCGGGGAATAGAGCGGGGTGACTTCCTCGCTGTCATACAACAATGCCATGGTTCTGAGAAGGTTCAGGAATACTTCGCTCTGCTGGCGGAAAGCACGAACCACCGCTGATTCCTCGTCCTCACCGACCTGAATCAGGGAGGCAATGATCTCGGCGGGAATGTCAAACTTGTAGAGGGTGCTGCCGGAAGCGAACTTGTCTCTTAGGTCCTGGCCGTCCCCGAACATCAGGTATTCGAAAACGGCGAGACAGATATGGTGCGGAGTATTGGTGGGGGGAAATGCTGTAATAGCCGATTCCTCTGAGTTATTTAAGACTATCTCACCTAAGCAATTGCATAGTTGAGGAGAATATTGGTAATGATGTCGATCTTTTGCCCGATGTGTCAATGTAATAATTTGTGAAGAAAGCAAGGCTTAGCTATCCCGGGCCCATGTTCCTGTGTCCGGATTTGCTACCAGATACGTAAGATTAGATGTCACCGTTGAGCTCCGTCGATCGGCGCTTCTTGGCTTGTAGCCCGGACTGAACACCCCTTCACTTGTTTTCCTAAAGTCTGGGTCCGTTTTGCCTCCCGCTGAAAAGACCTACTTTTTTGTATCTGGGCAGGTACAGTGACACTGTCAGGCTATGACACCCCTCCCCCGTGCCTGTTTAGAGCCCGGCTAGGTGATTACAGAGCGGTTCGGCAGGCTAGTGCATCAGGTAGGCTTACTGGAAGCAGGCAGCAAGCGTCTACTTTGGCTTGCTTTAAAGTGATACAGCAAGATATTTACTAGTAGTTTATGTAGTAGTTTATTTATTAATTAAAATATATATTTCATACTTTTCAGATATTTATGAAATCTTTTCAAGTCCGGCCTCCGGTACCATATATTTTCAAGAAGATTTCAGAATACCCGGGAATTCTCCTGGACCATCAGGACTCCATGTTGCCTGGAATTGACACACTGCAGGCAACGAATGTCTGGTCTTTCAGAATCACCTATATCGGGCCAAAGACTTGAAACCGACACTGCAGGGTCTGCAGAGCACTCTCCAAGTCATACCAACAGGAACCCAGAGCTTTCCTGAACCACGAGCATCCAGACAAGGACAAAAAGTAAATTTCCTGGACCCAGTCCTTATAACACTCAATTAATCCAGATCCAGCTTGAACAACTCGATCGCATTTTTCCTGCCAATCTGCAGACGCTCCTCATCGGTAATCACCGGGGTATTGTCAAACCAGTCTGCGGCATCCTGCATCCGCTCAAAGGGGTAGTCAGAACAGAAATACAGCCTGTCCTTGCCCAGCTCCTCAAGACAGCAGCGGAAAGTGGAATCATGGAAGTTACCGGATGTAGTGACATGAAAATGCTCCCGGAAATAATCACCAAGCGGACGTTTTCCACGATAGCCTCGTGGCGAAAATTCCATGCGGGCATCCATACGCCAAAGGTTGTAGGGAATGAATTCTCCAAGATGCCCAATGACAATATTCAGATGCTTAACATCCTCAAAAAGACCGGAGCCGCACAGCCGCAGGGCATGCGTGCCTGTTTCCATGGTAAAGCCCCAGGGAGAAGATCGTAGCCAGGGCTGATCCATCAGGTTCTTTGATTGGGAAGGCAGCCCCATACGCGGATGCAGGTAGAAAGGCACATCAAGGTCAGACACTGTTTGCCAGAATTCTCGGTATTCAGGAATATCATAGTAGATCGCCGTATCGGCGGTATCCTTTTGCGTAAATCCATTCACCATAGCGCCAACAAACCCAAGTTCCTTTACACAGCGTTCCAGCTCCTCTGCTGCAGCTCGAGGGTCCTGCATGGGCAGGGCTGCCATGCCCCGATATCTTCCCGGATGACGCTCGACAGCTGCAGCCATGGCTTCGTTACCCTTTCGCGCAACCTCTATTGCCTCGTCAGTATCCAGAATGGACTGGACTCCCGGAGAATTAAGCGACAGGAGTGCCAGCTCTATCCCCGCGTCATCCATATACTTCAGGCGTATATCATCCAGATCCAGGATTTCTTTCGTGAACTGACTAAAATCTGAAGACTCCCCGGCGAAATCCCTGGTTTCCGCTGTGGTTTCCGGAATTGCCATGTGCTCTTCAAAGCCAATTTTACCTTTCATTTCAATCTCCCCTGCTTTCAGATTATTTATTCATGATAACTACCAGTTCCCGGTAGTTCCCCTGCATTTCCCATGTACCGGTAAAGCCCTTTGGCAGAACCAGAGAATCCCCGGCTGTAAATTCATGCGCTGTTCCATTGGGTTCCGTCAGGATCAGCTTACCACTCAGGACATAGACAAATTCATCAATGTCAGTGGGCCTGGTGCGGTGATTCGTTGTTGCTGGTGTGGACTCAAAAATGGAGACCCGCAATTCTTCCCCTTCAAAGAGAGGTGCAACACGCATATTCAATTCACCTGCCTCCAGTATGTCAATATAGGCATCAGGGGGAACCGAGGTCAGATCCAGACCCGCCATCCTGTCTCGATCAAGTCTTACCGGTACAGGACTGTCTGCTGCATTTACACTCATGGCTACTCCAGTTAAGGTCGTGGTTAAAGTACTACAAAACAGGAAAAAGGTTACCCTTCGAAAAATTTTCATCAGTACGCTCATGACAAGCTCTCCTTGAATTGGTATTCAGGTCTATAAAAGGATCAGGTGATCCACAAACTCCTTGATCTTGCTCCTGGCGTGATCATCAATAATTGTAAATTCCAGCCCGACTTCAGCCCCCTGGTCATGTCCCCGAACGAATAGGGCTTTTGCATAAACTTCCACAGGCTCCTGTGACACAGGGGCCAGTGACACATTTATCTTCATATCGGAAAACTGCAGAACAGATGTTGGTGCATTGATCAGCATACCGCCATAACTTATATCCACGACCTGTCCCTCATGGACTTCCGGTAACAGCTTTTTACCCTCAAGCATTTGAAATGAGATTGGAATCGTAATCTCGATTCGTGGGGCTTTACGATTCTCTCTCACCGGCAATTCAATGAAGCACGGTTTGTTGATGCTTTTCAGGGAATAAAAGCGCAATGGTTCATTGATCCCCTTGGCATTGACCTCATTAAGATCTCCGGTCCGGGCTGCATCACCAGCGATTTTTCGTGTGCTTTCGGATAACAGAATCTGGCCACACAGGGTATAGGCCTCAATACGTGAAGCCAGGTTCACGTTTTTACCAATAACCGTGTATTCACGGTAAATATCCGACCCCAGGAAGCTGGCCATCACCTCACCGGTATTTACTCCAATCCCCAGATACAGTGTATCCAGCCCCATTGATTCACCCATGGCATTCACGCTGTCCATGGCGATCTGCATTTCCAAAGCGCACTGCAAAGCCTGGAGCACATTTCCCTGCAGTTCATCCCGTACAGGAAAAAAGGCGAGGATGGAATCTCCCATGAACTTGTCCACGATGCCTCCGTGACGATTGATAATGTCGGCCATTTCGCTGAAAAAAATATTCAGAATGGCAATCATATTAGCTGCTTGCTGCTTTTCAACCAGGGAAGTAAAGCCACATAGATCTGCAAAAAGTACCGTAACCATCTGCTGTCCGGCAGGCGGCATGGCTTGCTCATTCTGTTCCAAGAGAACAGCCAGCGCCTCTTGCAGTTGCTTCTGGGAAGCAGTATCGCCAGTGTTGATCTTTTACTCCTGAATGAGTTTCAGCAGTTTCCTTTCCAGGTTTTGTTTATTGATTACTTGCAATCGGAAATGACCTATGAGGAATAGCCTATGGGTACGGACTTGATGCCGCTCTTGTTTTAATTTCGGATTATTATAGCGCTGTGACGCCTTGACTTATATCATCAATCTGAAATGGTATGCTACTAGAATGAAACCCGGCAAAACGGCCAAACAAACCAGCTCAGAATGAACACTCGGCAAATACTCCTGACGCTTTCATTAACCCTGCTATCCACCCTATTTGGCAGCACGGTAATGGCCCAGGAACCCATCAGTCCGATAGAGGTGCCTGAAGGGCTCGACTCATCCAAGATTGAACTTGGCAAAAAGCTTTTTTTCGACCCGAGACTCTCCAGGTCAAGATGGATTTCATGCAACTCCTGCCATAACCTGATGCTCAGTGGCACCGACAATCTGGTGTCATCCATTGGTCATCAATGGGCCCAGGGACCTATCAATGCCCCAACAGTGTTTAACGCTGTCTACAGCATTTCCCAGTTCTGGGATGGACGTGCGGTTAACCTGACTGAGCAGGCAGGTGGTCCTATAGCCAACCCCGGAGAAATGGCATCAAATCATCAGCTGGCTGTGGAGGTCCTCCAGACTATTCCAGGTTATGTCAGGGAATTCAGCCAGGTCTTTGGCGGTGAACGTATTACTATCGGAATGGTTACAGAGGCTATAGCTGAATTTGAACGGACACTCGTAACCCCCAACTCACGTTTTGACCAGTGGCTGCTCGGTGATGAGAACGCCCTCACTGAACAGGAAAAAGAAGGCTACAGACTGTTCAAGTTGACCGGATGCGCTGGTTGCCATAATGGTCCAGCCGCGGGTAGCCGGGCTTACCAGAAGATGGGTTCTTTCAATCGATACGAAACTGAAAATCCGTCGGTTGGTCGTGAAGCCGTTACCGGGGTCCGACAGGATCGAATGCGCTTCAAGGTCCCCTCCTTACGCAATATCGAGTTGACCTACCCCTATTTTCACGACGGCCAGGTAAGAACACTTGAAGAGGCTGTGGATACCATGGCATGGGTCCAGCTTAATAGGAAATTTTCCGAAAACGGTAACGACAAGGTGGTGGCTTTCCTGAAATCCCTGACCGGGGAGCTTCCAAGGATAGTCCTGCCAATACTCCCTCCTTCCGGACCGGACACGCCGCCCCCACAACCTTTTGAATAATCAGCTCAAACTGGAGGAGTCTCATGTCTGAGGAACAGTTAACACTTGATGTCTATACAGACTATGTTTGTCCATGGTGCTATCTTGCCAGTGATTCCGTCGAAAAACTGGCAAAAAAAGGCAAGGTTGAAATTCGCTGGATTCCTTTCCCCCTTCACCCGGGAACTCCCGATGAAGGCATGAACCTGAAAGACTGGCTTGGGCCTGGCATAGACAATGCCCATCAGCGACTATATGGCATCATGGATAGCATTAACCTGGAATACAATCCAGATCGGGTAATGACCTATAACAGTCGACTGGCACAGGAACTTGGTATGTGGGGAGACACCCAGGAAGGTGGTGGGGCCGCCCTGCACAAAGCCCTTTTTCGTGCCTATTTTGTCCATGATAGAAATATTGCTGATAAAGCGGTACTTCTGGACTGCGTCCGGCAAGCTGGTATGAACACCGAAGAGGCTAAAGACGTCATTGAAAAGAGAACCTTCAGTAAGGCTGTAGACCAGGCCTGGAATGAGGCGAGGCAGCGTCAGATCAACGGAGTTCCAAGCTTTGTAGCCGGCGCCTACATGGCCTCGGGGTACCAGCCGCTTGAGGAACTGGAGAAGTTTCTGGAATATGTGGAAATCCAGCAGGCCAGGATGTGAAAGGATTGAGAGTTTTAAGTATTGAGGGGTTAAAAGGATGAAAGAATTAACGTAATGATCCCTGGCCCAGTGCCCAATTGAACAAGACCTTTCATTTCCTTACGTTATAAAGCATTCCTACGGTTGCCGCCCTTGCAGACCTGTGATGCTACAGTTCAGCTCTGGCCGCCGTTACCTGGGCATCCATTTGCTCCTGGCTCCATTCCTGACCTTCTGCAAATCGCAGCCCGGAGTTCACATCGGTATAACTGGCAGCAGACAAGCGGCGAATACTTCTGCTCTGCGTAACGACTCGACTGCCGATAAACGCCGAAAAGGAGACCTGGATATCCTGCAGATCCAGTCCTGAATTATTACTTACCCGGGCATGTATTCCGCCCTGGTCATCAGCAAAAGTCCTCACTGCCAGATAGGCACCGGGATTATCGACGATGTCCAGACGTATAAAACTTTCGGACGCCTGCTGTCCCACTCTTCCCTGGGCCTGGGACGCCTCCCTGAAATAGGTCTTGGCCTGGTTCCTGTCATTGTCGGCCAACGCGATTTTTCCAAGCTCATTCATCGCAATGGCTGTAGGCAGAAGTGAAGCGCTGTGTTCAAGGTCCTGGCGAGCCTGGTTGCGATTGCCGAGACGAGCGTGGGCAAGCCCACGGCCTAGGTAATAATCGTAATAGTTATCGTCCCTGCCAATTGCCTCATCATAGGCCTTAAGAGCGCCACGGAAATTGTCCTGATAGAGCAGCACTTCCCCCTTCAAGCCGTTAAATCTTGCCTCGCGGGGCAGCATTTCTATGGCTGTATCCAGATTAAGTAATGCCACGGCAAGCTCCCCATCGGCTATGGCTGCATGGGCTTCATCAAAAAGGGCATAGGCTTCAGCATTTTCCTCAATAAATGCTATGGCCAGCTGATAGCGAACTTCCCCGGTTTCCAGGTCCCTGCCCTGTAACCGGGGCATCAATTCATCCACCAGGGCCTGATTATTGGCGACCCTTTCCTCACTGGGCGGATGGCTTGCGAAAAGACCATCAAGCCAGCCCTGATTTCTTCCTTCTGACAAGCGTACAAATGTTTCCTGCAGGCTCACCGCTGCCTGGGGGTCATAACCGGCGCGGACCATGTACTCGATACCATAATAGTCCGCTTCCCGCTCTGCCTCCCTGCCATAACGCTGAGAAATCAACTGGGCTCCCAGCTGCGAGGCACCGACTATATAATCGGCATATTCACTGTCATTGACAGCAATTGCACCCACAACGAGTGCGCCCTGCAGGAGAGTACCACGGGTAATTGCCTGGGCCCCATGACGTGCAGCGGCATGAACAACTTCATGTCCCAGCACAGCCGCGAGTTCCGCCTCACTGTTGAGTTCTGTCAGCAATCCCCGATTGACCGCAATCTTGCCGCCGGGTAATGCCCAGGCATTGGGTACCGAACTGTTCAGTACGACAAATTCATAATCTAGTGGACGATCACTAACACGTGCAATACGTTGCCCAACAGTATTCACATAATCAGACAGTACAGGGTCTGTCACAAATTCACCGCCCTGACTTTGCATGGAAGGGCCGTATTGCTGTGCACCAATGGCTTTTTCCTGGGCATCAGAGACCAATGAAAGCTCATTTTTGCCAGTCACTGGATTTACTGCACAACCATGCAGGAATCCTGTGACAAGGAAAATTAAACCGCATAATAGTCTGTTAGTCATAAAATCATATCCACAAATACTGCCAGGTGTACATGCATCGCATCATCAAGAACAAGCCCCCTTTTCCCCTAAGCCAGTTCTATACTGCCTTTTTCCCCACCAGTTCGTTCACTTTTTCCACCAGCGTAGTCAGAGAAAAAGGTTTTATCAGGCAACCGCTGAAACCATGTTCCCGATAGTTCGCCATGACCGGATCGTCGGCATAACTACTGGTAACAATCGCCCTGACATCAGGCACAATCTCCTTTAGGGCGCGAAAAGTATCCATGCCTCCCATGCCTCCGGGTATAGTCAGATCCATCAGGACACAGTCAAAGGCTTGTTCACCTTTCAAGGCTTCTGAAAAAAGAGCAATAGCCTCCTTACCCTCTGACGCCACTTCAACCTCGTAACCTTTGCTGCCAAGGATTTCACATGCCAGGTCGCGAATCATTTCTTCATCATCCATGAACAGGATGCGCCCTGAATTGCAGCAAAGGACATCTTCATTACCCTCTGACTGTACCCTTCCCGGAAGCTTGCTTACCGCAGCCGGCAGAAAGAATGTGAACTCGGTTCCCTCCCCCGGCCTGGATTCAACAAATATAGCTCCCTGGTGTTTCTCAATGATGGAATACACCGTCGCCAGGCCAAGACCGTTACCTGATTTCTTGGTTGTAAAATACGGGTCAAAAATACTGCGAAGATGCTCTTGGTTTATGCCCTCTCCTTCATCGCTTATGCTGAATTTCAGGTATTTACCAGGAGCCACATTGAATGTATTTTCCTCGTCCAGCTCACAGTTATCCGCGGACAGGGTTATCAGTCCGCCCTGCGGCATGGCTTGTCTGGCATTGGTCACAAGATTGGAGAAAACCTGTGATACCAGTCCCTCATCCACATCCGCCATCCACAATCCATCACTCAAATTGTATTGAACCTTCACATTACTTCCGGAAAGGTCGAAATTGACAATTTCACGGATGATTTCCTCAACACTGACATTTGCACGTACGGGCTCTCCTCCTTTGGCAAAGGTCAGGAGTTGATTGGTCAGATGACGGGCCCTGTGCAAGGCGCTTTCTGCGCTCGCAAGTGTACTGGTGCAATCCTTGCCGTCAGACTGAAGATCTCTCGCATAGGAAAGGTTACCCAGAAGAACCGTAAGAATATTATTGAAGTCATGGGCTATTCCTCCAGCCAAAACACCAAGACTGGACAGTTTCTGTATTTTTAACTGCTCCTTTTCGTACTCGCGCAGCTTCGTAATATCCCTTGATACACTGAAGGCATACTCCACTTTTCCATTCGCATCAAACTCCGGGAAAACCTGGGCAATCATCGTGACAGGGCCACTGATAGACTCAGCTTCAAAAATATGAAAACCGGCTTCACCGGTTGTGAAGACATCCTCGATAACTTTTTCCCAGTTTGACAGAAGCTCTTCGTCAAATCCCATATCACGCTTTGTCTTACCAATATAGTCTTCCGGCCTGAGATCCAGATACCTGGAAACGGCTTTGTTCACATAGATATGTCTGTGCTGCCGGTCATAACGCATGATGATATCTTCGGAGCTTTCCGCCAGCGAACGGTACATGGCCTCCTGCTTCCTCAACTCTTCATCGACAGCCTTACATCTTGTGATATCCCTGGCCATTCCAAGAATCAGCCGGTTCTCCTTTTCAAAAATCGAACGCCAGGAAAGCCATACATAACTACCGTCCTTATGCAGATACCGGTTCTCAAAATGGAAAGAGCCACCCTCGGCCTCAACCTTCTCCACATCAAGCTGCGTCCTTGCCCTGTCATCCGGATGCACCAGACTGAGCATATCGATAGCCATAAGCTCATCTTTTGAGTACCCAAGAATATTTTCAGCACCATCATTGACCCGAACCAGCCGACCTTCAATATCTACGACCAACATCAGATCACTGGAGTTTTCAAAAAACCGGAAGAATTGTTCCCGCTCAAGAGTAAGTCGTTTATGTTCTGTAATATCAACATGCGTACCACAAATTCGCGTCGGTTCGCCTGTTTCCGGATCCCAGGCTACCACTTTCGCCTGACCCAGAATCCAGACCCAGTGCCCGTCCACATGCTTCATTCGATGCTCAAGCTTCCAGGGTTTTCCCTGATACCTGGCAGACTTTGCTACTTCCAGACCATCGGCCAAATCGTCGGGATGCATATAGGAAAACCACTCATCCAGGGACATGTTGGTTTTATTCCCGGGAAGTCCGAGCATGCCTAGTGACCGGGGACTGATTTCCATTGTTTCAGCCGTGAGGTCCCGATCCCAGTAACCGATTTCACCCCCCTCAATGACCATATTGAGCTGATCAAGCGCTTGCTCTCTCTCGGAAACATCCCTGACAGTCGCCATAAGGCAAGTTTACCCTCATGATTGATTTGCTGAAGCTGTGTATCACCTGGATAAGCTGTACCGTCCTTGCGATAGTAGGTATTGGATAGATGGATAATGTAAACATTGTCTTCAGTAACAGGAGGAGCATTTTTTAGCCGGACAAGTTCCTTGTCGAAGTGCCGGTTGCAAATGTCCATAAGGGTGAATTGGGACAACTCTTCCAGAGTGTACCCCAGGTTAGCCAATGCAGCTTCGTTGGCGAACAGGATGCGTAAATCCCGGCCAAACAGGAAATACTCAATTCCCGACTGAGTTATCACTTGGTTCAGCAGGCTGTTTATACTTTCCAAGGCTATCATCCTTATTTCAACCGGCCCGGGAAGAAATCAGTGGGTTTCACGGTTCGCTGACAATATCACGTCCCGGCCGGTGGAGAAATTAGGGGAAATTCCTGATAACGAGCCAGGCGCCTGCAAATGCCGTCAACCACAGGATAATCCTGTTGAACCAAATCTGGGATACCCATTCGAGGAATTTACGTCCACCTATCGCGCCTACAAATACCAGCGGGGCTGTGAGGGCTACTGAAGCCAGGTACTTACCCTGGAAAATATCCTGGCTGAGAAATACGGGAATTTTTGTCACATTCACAAACATGAAAAAAATGGCTCCCGTCCCCACAAACGCTTTTTTATCCAGTTTCAGCAAGAGAAAATACAGGGAGAGAATTGGCCCAGCCGCGTTACCAATGGTTGTCGCAGCACCTGCCAGAATACCGGATCCTGAACGAATTCTACCCGGATGGGACAAGGCCCAGCGTGTCAGTGTCGGCCGCATGGGCTCCATAGAGACCAGCACCAGAACCACGAGTCCAAGGGTCAGGCCAAGTTTTTCATTATCCAGAAACATCAGCAACACCCCACCCAGGACAATGCCGACAAGTACGGGCCAAACCATTTTGAGAAGCTCATTCCAGTGAGCAAGTCGCCAGTAGAGGGATACTGCTACCAGGTCACCTACCAGGAGATAAAGCAAAGTAATTCCAAGGGCATCACGGGGAGGAAACAGCAAAGCGACTGATGCTGTCAGCAGGGTACCCAGAGACGGAACACCTGCCTTGATAAAACCTGTAAACAGCGCAACAAGACAAAGCGGCAACAGAAGTTCTACAGGCAGAAGATTCAAAACGAAGGCCGCTACTCAAGTACTTCCGGCAGACAGCCAAAAGGCTGAATGGCAAGATTTGAAGGCCTGTATTCCCTTGTATACACAGGAAATTCCCTGGTAAAAAATACCGAATCGACATGTTCCATAGCCATGACAAGGCGATTCTTTTCCTGGTCCAGCGAGATTCGTTCTACTGTGCGCAATTGGTCAGAATGAAGCAAACCGCGCATGGGCTCACCTTCCACCGTCACAAACTGGTTGAGAACTCCTTCCGTGAAATGGGAAGTCTCAATAACCAGTGTGTCACCTTCAAACGATCCAACTGAATACCCGAGTATGGTGGGTTGTGTTCCCTCTGGTGCGGAATCCTGATTCATGTGAACGAGACGTTCGACATCCATCCATTCATGTTTGATCAGGACATCATCTCCCTGCATGGAAATCGACAAGGGCGTTCCTGGCGCCCCCCATGCCCGCCTGATAGCCACAGGCTCGCATCGGTAAGTAGGGTCGTCAGTAAATGGGTCATATTTTTCCACTGCCGCCCGGCCAACATCTGTGAGAAAGTCCATCATGTACTGGGGCCCGCTGGTGGCAAAGCCTCCCGGGATGAGCAACCAGGTGCCAAAGATAGAATCACGTTGTTCTTCCCTTGACGACGTCTGGCCCCTGGCACCATTGACACTCAATTCTCGACCATCATCCAGATAGACCGTGTCAAAAAAACACATGTCCGGGTTGCGACGATGCTGTGAACCGGAGATCCCCACCTGCTTTCCCGCCGCAAGCATGTCTGGAGTAATTCCATTTCGTGCCAACTGGGTATAACCATGGGATTCGCAGCGCCATGTCTTTTCCCGTCCATCAGCATCCACAGCCCGTATATTCAGGTAGGCATGCGGGTTGCGCTGTTCGTATTCAACAATGGTA
>Ga0181572_10003041_pt1 | contig 11856 bp, 12 predicted proteins | sample 101ome_26_FD_133004 | JGI IMG/M metagenome (GOLD analysis project Ga0181572, IMG submission 133004) | Coastal salt marsh microbial communities from the Groves Creek Marsh, Skidaway Island, Georgia - 101408AT metaG (megahit assembly) | ecosystem: Environmental > Aquatic > Marine > Intertidal... | reverse complement strand
GAAGTGCTAGGGCTATTGCAAAGCCTTTCTCATTTTTGAGATTAATTTTCATCTTACTTTACTAATATTTCTTGTGTGTACTGATGTAAAAAAAGTTTCATGATGATAGCGATCATTAAAAACTATATTTCTGCCTGTTGTCACATTGTGATTTAAAATCTCAATTTTTCTATCTTTTTTATAAATTTCATTTGGAGATCTTATAGTTAAGTAAATCTCAGCTGTGTGTACTTTAAACTGATTGTCACGACCTTGATCAGTTGTTCCATATTTTAGTTCCTCAGGACCACAATAATAACAAACTGGCATTAATTCATTTCCATTTTGGTCTTTTAAAACCACTTGAAAATCAGTTACATATGGTACAATTATTTCATCTTCATAAATTATCTTCCCAGCTGTTACTGGATTTTCTACTAAAGCTCGTGTCAGATAAAATGCGTTATTATTTTTGTATTGCTTCATGTAATACCAAATTCTTACTCGATCATTTGGCGAAGTGTTATAATAGATACCTAACATGTCCCCTGGAGAGTTATTGGGGTAGTTATTTTTTGCTTCGATGATTCTTGTCCAGGCATCTCGTGTATAATTAACATCTTTGTATCCAGCATTTCTAAGATCTCTTGTAATTAAAGTTAAAGCTACTCTTGCTGAATTACTAATAGCCGCTTTATCCATGACTCCTTTATAAGAATTATTAAAATATTGATAAGAATAAAATACAGCAGTAATACTTATTACCCCCAATACAATTGCCACTAAAGTTTCAACTAAAGTAAAACCATTGTTTTTTTTTTTAATCATTTAATTACCACACCTAAATATTTTTTTCTTTTACCTTTATTAATAAAATAATTTATTTTTCCAGTAGTTTGAACTGAATTAGAATTAACAAATGTTTTTTTATTATCTTCTTTTGAACAAATTGGCTGTTTTGCTTTGTCATCTATTTTTATAAAATTATTTTGCATTATTTTTAAACGCCATTTATTTTTTTGAAGGTCGTATAAATTATTTCCCGAAAGAATATTCATTGTACAAGTTTCATCAAAATTATCATAAAAAGAAATATTTTTTGGATCACTAATCATATCCTCAATAATCATTTCAGAATAAAAATTTGATTTGTTTGTTTCTATTGATCGATCCATAGAACTAATGGCAAATCCAGTTAATTGAGTAACTGCAATAAAACCAATACCAATTATCACTAAACAAACTAAAGATTCTATTATAGTTAATCCTTTATTGTTATCCATCATAAGTCACCCAATTATTCTTATTTTTAATAAATTTTAAAATTTTTATTTCAGCAAATCGATTTATCCAAATTTTATATCGATATTCATGATCACTATTTAGTTTACAGGAATTTTGATCAGTATTTTGTTTTGAACAAAATACAAATACATCCACCATCTTATTGGTAGATGGATCTATTTCAGTAATATTGGTTCTCATAAATTTAATTGAACCATCTTTTGTAATACAAAGGCCTGTGGTTACTGGATTGTGGGCTGCATTTGGGTAAACATGCACATTACTCTCATTATTTGACACACTAAGTTTTATTTCTCTAGAATAATCTCTTATAAAACCATTTTGTCTGTATCCATAGTCACAGATTTTATTTTGTTTATAAGTGTTATTTGTAGATATACTTTTATATACGTTAAAAAAATTTTGATTACTCATGGTATAGGTTTCCATATTTGGTTTTAATAAGACTTGAATCATTCCAAATTTACCCTCTAACACATCTGATTTTCTATCTCTTATAAATGAAACTACATCATAAACTTCTTTTCTTACTTCTCTATCTGCAACCCATTTTGTTATGCTTGGATATGATATTGCGCTTATTACCCCAATTATCACAACAACCACTAAAAGCTCTATTAAAGTAAAACCTTTTTTATTTTTACTAAGTAACATCCGATTGATTAATGAGATTGCTCGCTAATAAATTTTCAATAGATTTTTCCATTGTGATCATGCCATCTCTTTGTGCGGTTTGCATAATGGATGGTATTTGATGAATTTTTCTCTCTCGAATCAAATTTTTAATTGGTGCATTACAAACCATAACTTCAAATGCGCCAATTCGACCTGAGCCATCTTTTGTTTTAAATAATTTTTGTGTAACAACCATTTTTAAACTTTCAGCAAGTTGAGCTTGGATTTGTGCTTGTTGTTCACTAGGAAATACATCTATAATTCTATTTATAGTATTAGGTGCACCACTGGTATGCAAAGTACCTAAAACTAAATGACCTGTCTCTGCAGCAGTTAAAGCTAACCCGATAGTTTCAAGATCTCTTAACTCTCCAACCAAAATAACATCTGGATCTTCTCTTAGAGCACTTTTTAATGCTGCTGAAAAACTTTCAGTTTGTTTTCCTACTTCTCTGTGAGAGATAATACTTTTTTGATCATGATGAATGAATTCAACTGGATCCTCTATAGTAATAATATTTGCAGATCGAGACAAATTGATTTGGTTAATGATAGCTGCGAGTGTTGTTGATTTACCAGAACCAGTTGGGCCTGTAACTAAAACTAAACCTTTGTGAGCATCAACCGCATCATATAAAATTGGAGGAAGATTTAAATTTTCCATTGAAGGAATCTTAGTTTCTATTCTTCGAAAAACTCCAGCGATCCCTTGCAAGGTTCTAAAAAAATTTGCTCTAAATCTAATTTGTCCTATTAAAAAACCACAGTCGAGTTCATTAGTTTTTTTAAATTTTTCGATATCTTTTGGATTGCATTTTGTTTCCATTAAATTTTGCATATCATCATTAGTGATAGAAACATTGGGGTCAATGATGATGTCACCAATTCTTCTATAAGCTAGATTAGAATTAGCTCTTAAATGAAAATCAGAAATATCTTTGAATTCTAAACTTAGTTTCTCAAGTATTTCAATCATAAATTAAGATTATATGAAAATTCTTCAAAATACATTAATTTTTCTCAATTTTGAGATAATTTTAACTTATACATTGATAATCTCAACTGTGAGAACTATCATCATATATAAAATTCTTTTTTATATGATTAAACAAATAAAAACCTTATTTAAAAAAAAAGAAAACACAACAAGTGAAACACAGTCACTAGACTTAGGTAGAAAAAGTAATTCTAAATTAAAAAATTTTATTAACAAATTATTAGGTGACAGAATTAGTAGAATGTCTGTTGCTGGTGAAGAAATTGCCGGATTGGATATTTCAAGAGATGCAATCACTGTAGCCCAAGTTTCTAAAAATAATGATGAAAAATGGATTTTAGATAAAATATCATACCGGCTTTTAGATAAGGAAAAATTAAATGAAAATTTACTGGAGTCAAAAGAATATATTTCTGAGGAAATTAAATTAGCACTCTCAAATGCTAAAATTACTACACCTAATGTAGCTATATCTATTCCAGTCACTAGCGCAATTATTAGAGTGGTTACCTCTCCCTTAATGACTGAAGAGGAATTAACTAATGCTATCGAAACGGATAGTTTGTGGGAAAATTTAGTACAACTTACTGACAATCTAAATGATTATTCAATCTTTCACCAAGTCATAAACCGAAATTCCAAAAATAACACAATGGAAATTTTGTTTGTTGCGTCAAAACTTTCTGATGTTAATTCCTATACATCGATGATTAAGAAAGCTGGTTTAAATCCAGTAATTATGGATGTTAAATGTTTTACATTAAAAAATTCATTCGACAATGCAGTGCAAGCTAGTGAAAAATCAACATCTGCAATTCTTGAATTAGGTTTGGATGATAATTACTTAATGATCATTCATGAAAATACCCCTATTATAACAGATGTATTTTTAAGACAACAAGAAAAACAATTCATTAAAAATATTAAAGAATTAATAAATGATACTGACGAAGGTGCTAATGTTATTCGAAGATATGCAATGCAAATTAAACAAGCTCTTAATGATTATGAAAGTAAATACGATTCTAAAATTAATAATATTAAAGTTGTAAGTAATTTAAATAATATTAAGGAAATTTTAAATTTATTTAGAAAAAATTTACCAGGTACTTCAATTCAATTATTTGACCCTTTAAATGAGACTTCAATTCCATCCTATAATTTAGAAAAAGTGCAGATAGAAAATAAATCTGTTTTTACCTCTGTTATGGGTCTTGCTTTTAGAAAACTTGATATTTTTGGTTATTATAAGTTTGTAACTGCAGTTAAAAATATAAACTTATTACCTAATAGAGAAAGTTTAAAAAAACAAAATCGAATGAAGTTTATTTCAGGATTTGCTTTTAAAGGTTTAGCAGCTGGAATTGCCGGTATTTACTTACTTTTAACAGGACTTTCATTTCTTGAAATTAATTCTAATAAAAAAAAATTAGTCAATTTTGATCAAATTCAAATTGAATTTGAGAGCATTAATTTACAACATAATAAGCTATTAAAAACTAATAATGAGATGAGAAGATCATTAGAATTAGGTAAATTAGTTAATTCAAATCAAGTAGTTTCTTATAAAGTTTTGTCTCAGATTACTAGAAGTGTTCCAATTAGAGTTCAATTTACTAAATTAGATTTTAATGGAGTGGATCAAGTTTTGATTGAAGGCACTGCGTTTGCTGATCAAGATATAATTAATTTTATAAGTAATTTAAATCAAAAACCATCAATAGATCAAGCATCTTTAGTAAAAATGAATGTGCCCGATCAACAGAATGGACAATCTAGTAATTCAAAAGGTTTTATTGTTTTATGTAAACTTCAGAAAGAGCAAGTGTAATGGATTTAGCATCATTAAAAGATATGGATATCAAAGAATTTTTCAAAAAAATTAATTTAGACTCAGCCATATTTAAAGACAAAAAAACTATTTTAAAATTAGCATTAGGTCTTATCTCTGTAGTTGCTTTTTTAATTTTTTATTATTTATTCTTAAATCCAATTGTAAAAAATCAAGAAACAATGCTCTTACAAATGGAAGACAATTTGCAAAAAATTCAAGAGTTTAACAGTAATATTGTCCAATTAAGAGACAATATAAAAAAATTACAGCCCGAGTACGATCAAAATAGTAAATTATTTCACAGTCGTGAAGAAGTAGAGGGACTTTATCAAAATATTAGTAATTTTGCTTTAACGAATGGGTTAAGTATTATTAATTTAGATAAAAAAGATCCAATAGCTGTAGGTCCCAATAATCAAGCGTTAGATCAAAATAATAATCAAAGTAATGAGGGTGGCGACACTTCAACTCAAGTGCTATATTATAAAATTCCTGTTGATTACAAAATTCAGGGAAACTATTTAGGATATTTGAAATTTAGAAGAGCTCTGGCAAAATCTAATAAAGTAATAAATTTTGATAAAGAACAAATTAATGTAGATCAAAATTTAAAAGGCATAATAGTTTCGGAAGGAACTATTTCAATAGTGGGGTTAGCAAATGAATATCAATAAATATTTATCAATTATTTTTCTAATAATAATTTTTATTTTTTCACAAAACATAAAAGCAGAAAATCATACAGAACTAACTACCTTAGAGGATGATTTACCTGCGATAGATCCTTTTTCTAGTGCCAACACTGGAGGCAACAATATTATTTCAGATAATTCTCTTGATGAGGAAAATAAAAATATTCTTAATAATTTGAGATTAGTTGCAACAATTTTAAGTGAAAATAAAAAAATAGCAGTGTTTGCTATGGCAAATGGAGCTACAATGAAATTTAGTGAAAATGAAACAATAGCTGAACAAACAACGTTAACTCGTATTTATGAAGATTGGATTTTTATAGAAAATAATGAAGATGAATATCAAGTATTTATGAACAATCAAATAATACCGGTAGAATAATGAACTATTATCTTAAATCGCTATCAATCTTAATATTATCAATAGTTTTGCTAACTAATTGTACTACTCCTAATGGTAATAAAACAAAATCAGTACATGGAACAGAGCCTTTAATTAATACAGATGAAGTAGTTCAAAAAGGTAAAGAAGAAGTGAGAAGAATTGTTGAAGCAGGTCCTAAGCCAAGTGATACTCAAATTGTAAACAAAGAAAAAAAAAGAAAAACGATTACAACAGAAGAAGTTAGAAATTATGTTTCTATTCCAAGTGACTATAAAAATTTAAAACAAGATATTAGTATTAATTTTAACAATATTGATTTTACCGAGGCAATGTCTTTAATGTCTGAAATTGGAGAAATAAATATTTTAGTGGGTGAAGAAGTGACCGGCACAGTCAATGCTAGAATTAAAAATGTTCCTTGGGATGTAGCATTTCAAACTTTATTAGATATGAAAACATTAGGTGCAGATTTTGATGTTCGAAATAGAATTATTCGAGTTCATACTCCTGAAAAATTAACTTCACAAGAAACCTTTAAGGCAACTCGGGCAGATGCCATAAAGAAAAAAATAGAACTAGAAGATAGTGTTGAACCAATTCTTGCAGAAATTTTTAGATTATATTATTTAAGTCCAAGTGAAGCAAAAACAACTTTAGAAAGTTTATTTAGTGCAAGTGCCGGAGCTGAGGGCACAGGATCTTTGAAAAATGTAACAATCACAGAAGAAAATACAACACGATCAATAATTGTAAGAGGTCATAAAAGTGATCTAGATGTAATAGATTCAGTTATAAAAGAAATAGATGTTAAAACTAAACAAGTTTTAATCGAAGCGTTTATTGTTGAAGCGAATTCTACTTTTCAATCAGCACTTGGATCTAGAATTGGAGGCATGACACGAAGAGGTACTGGTGATACTGGAACCACTATTTCAGGAACTATCGGAGGAGCAGCTTCAACCTCAGCAGGAGTTACTCTTGGTGCTGCCGCAGGAACTCTAACTGGTAATCAAATTACAAATGCCACAAGTGGTATTGGCATTTTAAAACAAATGGGTGCTTCTGCTTTAAAAGTTGAAATTGAAGCTTTAGAAAGTTTAGGTACCACTAAAATTGTATCAAGCCCAAGTGTATTTACTTTAAACAATCAGGAAGCAAAAATTACCCAAGGTACAGAAATTGCTTACCAAGTAACTTCAGACGGCACAACCACTACAGAGTTTAAAGAGGCAGCATTATCATTAACAGTGACCCCAAGTATTATTGGTGATGGAAATGTCTTATTGGATATTGTGGTTAATAACGACTCTCCGACAGAAGTTGCAGGCTCAGATGAACCTGCAATTAAAACTAATGAAATTACGACAAAATTATTAGTAAGCGATGGAGATATTGTTGTCATCGGTGGCATAAAAATTAACAACCAATCAGATAGTAAAACAAAAACTCCACGTTTAGGTGATGCACCGGTAATTGGAAATTTATTTAAAGGCAAAGATAGTTCAGACACATTGGATGAAATGTTAATATTTTTAGCTCCTAGAGTTATTGATTAATGATAAAGCTAGATCAAAAAAGCGAACAAAATATTATTAATATGCTGCTTGATCAGCAACAGATTAATACAGAACATGTAAATCAAATTAATACTATAAGTAATGAGGCAGGGAAATCTAAACTAGATATTGCATTCCAATTGAATTTTACTAATGAAGAAAAAATTTTAAATTTATTATCTAACACTTATTCTTTACCTATTGCAAATTTGCAGGATTATTCGGTGTCACCAGATTTAGAAAAATTAATCGATTTTAGATTTTTAAAAGAAAATACAATTGTTCCTTTTGAAGTTAGCAATGAAGTTATTAAAATAGCAATTCCAGATGCCTCTAAATTAAGTTTAATTAAAAATTTAGAAACTATTACTAAAAAAACTCCTGAATTATTTGCTGCCAGTATTTCTGATATAACTGGTTTTTTAGAAAAAATAGAAAAACACGATTATGAAATTCAATCTAAAAAAAACAACAGTAAAAATAAGAAAATAGAACAAGTTCATGTAGAAAAAGATATTGTTCCTTTAGAAGTAGAGTCGGATATAATTAATTTTAGTGACACTGTAATTTCAGAAGCTATCAAGCTTGGAGCAAGTGATATTCATATAGAAGCTTTTAAACATGTATCTAAAGTTCGATATCGTATTGATGGAATGTTAAAAACAATTGATAAGCATACTAAATTTTTAACAGATAATTATAACGCAGTTGTTACAAGAATAAAAATTATTTCAAAACTTGATATTGCTGAACGTAGAGTGCCACAAGATGGTGGGTCTACGTTTAAATTAGGCGACAAAGAAGTTGATCTTCGTATTTCAATTATGCCTACTAAAAATAATGAACGAATTGTAATGCGGGTACTTAATAAAGATGCTGGAGACAAATCATTGGATGAGCTTGGTTTTGAAGATAATGATTTAAAAATATTACAACAAGCTATTCATTCACCGCAAGGAATGGTACTGGTCACTGGACCTACTGGAAGTGGTAAAACAACAACCCTTTATAGTATTTTAAAAACTATTAATAAACCCGAGATGAATATTTTGACAGCCGAAGACCCTGTTGAATATGAAATGGAAGGAATTGGACAAGTACAAGTACGGGATGATATTGGCTATACATTTGCAACGGCCCTCAGATCTTTTTTAAGACAAGATCCTGAGGTTATTCTTGTAGGAGAGATCAGAGATCACGATACTGTTGAAATAGCTTTAAAAGCAGCTCTAACTGGTCACTTAGTTTTTAGTACTATCCATACTAATGACGCTCCAAGCACTATTACTAGATTGCAAAATATGGGAACACCTGATTACCTAATTGCAGCAGCATGTTCATTAGTGATGGCGCAGCGTCTAGCTAGAAAAACCTGCTCATTATGTAGAGTACCTGATGAACGAGTTAATCCAAAAATTCTTTCTTCAATTGGATTTACTCCTGAACAAGCTTCAAGGATAAAACCAATGTGTGGTCAATGTAATGGCCAATGTAATGAAAATGGGGAAAAAACTGGTTCTGGTTACAAGGGTAGAATGGGGATTTATGAAATATTAAACATTTCTAAACCAATTAAAGAGGCAATCCTAAGAAAAGCAACTACTGGTGAAATAAGAGAGGTTGCTAAAAAAAATGGTTTTAGAACTATGCAAGATATGGGACGAGAATTATTACTAACTGGAGATTTATCTTTTAGTGAATATGAAAGAGTTCTGTCTTTGGATGAATAATGCTCAATTTTGAATATAAAGGAATTTCCCAAGGGAAATATGTTGAAGGTGAAATTGAAGCCTTAAATAATTCTGAGGCTGCTCATTTATTAAAAGAACAAAGAATCATCATCACCAAACTCACTCAAGCAAAAAAAAAGAAAGACATTAAAGAGAAAAAAAAAGGTTCAGGATTTAGCTTTGGTTCAGGAGTTAAAGCTAAAGATGTTTTAATTTTTGCAAAACAATTTGCAACGATGCTTAAAGCAGGCCTACCTGTATTAAATACTTTGAATATGCTTATTGAGCAAACTTCTTCACCTAATATGAAAAAGATTATTGAAAAAATTAAAAAAGATCTAGAGAGTGGTACTAGTTTATCTAAATGTTTCGAAGCTCATCCTAAAGCATTTGATACTGTTACCACAAATTTAATTAAAGCAGGAGAAGCTAGTGGTAAACTAGATGTATTTTTAGAAAAAATTGTAACTTCTTTAGAAAAAAGAGAAAAAATAAAATCACAAATTAAAAGTGCATTATTTTATCCAGGTGTTTTATTTTCTGTTGCAATTTTGGTTACTGTTTTTATGTTAATCAAAGTAGTTCCGGTATTCGTTGATATGTACGAGGGCATGAATGTACCTATTCCAACTGCAACCGCTGCTATTATGTCTGCCAGTGCCTTTATGCGATCTGCATCAGGAGGAGGGTTAACCTTAGTTATAATTGTCAGTTTTATTTTAATTTTAAGATATCTAATAGGTAAAAATTATAAAATTAGAAAAGCTTGGCATAGTTTTGTGTTAAAAATTCCAGTATTTGGAAATTTAATACAAAAATCTATTCTTGCTCGTGTTTCGTTAGTTTTAGGAAATCTAAATCAAGCGGGTGTAGATATTCTTGAGAGTATTGATATTGCAAAATCTGTAACCACAAATACCATAGTTATTGAAGCTTTAGAAAATATTAAAAAAGGGGTTTTTTCAGGAAAAACTTTAACAGAGTTATTTAATAAAGAAAAAATTTTTCCCTCAACTTTTTCTCAATTAATTTCAGTTGGAGAACAAACAGGTAGTTTAGATAGTATGTTTGGTTCTGTTGCAGGATATTATGAAGAAGAATTTGACACAGCAGTATCCAATTTATCAAGTTTAATAGAACCAATTATGATTGTTTTTATGGGCCTAACTATTGGTGGTTTAATGATTGCGATGTATTCACCAATCTTTAATGTTGGTGCTATTATTAACTAAATTTACCTTGAATTTTATATAAAATTTACCTATCGTCTCAAAAAAGAGATTAAAATAAGTAAACTAAATTAATTTAGGAGCATTATGAAACTTTTAAGTAAATATTTTTTAGTATTGATGATTTTGTTGAGTACTTCAGCTAATTCAGAGGTAAAATTTGGAATTGAGGGTGGATTTGGTTTTGCTGATATGAGAGCCCAACAAACAGCACAAACTTTGGCAAATTTATCAGGCTCTGCTGTAACATATACATATGATGAGGCAACTTGGATGGGAAGAGTTTTTGCAGATTTTCCATTAGCGGATCAGGTCAATGCTGAAATTGGTTATTTTTTTTCAGGAAGTTTAGATGCGACTTATACAATTACAGGATCATCAGCAACAGAAAGTTATGATGCAATGGGTGTTGACGCAGCTATAGTGTTTAAGCAAGATACAGTTTATTTCAAAGCTGGTATGCACCAATCGGAACTTAATGGTTCAGCATCATTAAATATTGGTGGAACTGCTTATAATGTCTCTGATACTATATCTGGATCAGGTTTTTTAGTTGGTGGAGGATTTGAAGTAAACGATACAAGGTATGGTTTAACATATTATTCAGATGTGGGGGGTGATGCTAATTCTGATGTCACATTCTTATACGCGGGTGTAAAATTTTAATTAAGGAGAAAATAATAAATATGAAGAAAAATAAAAAAGGTTTCACACTAATAGAATTATTAGTGGTTGTAGCCATTATTGGTATCTTGGCAGCAGTAGGTGTGGTTGCTTATAATGGGTATACAGCAAGTGCTAAAGCAAATGCTACAAAAACAATGCACTCACAAGCAGTTAAATTTATTTCAGCTGAATTACAAAAATGTTCTTTAGGTGAAAGTACATTCATGGGACAAACGTGTCCAGCAACCTCTGCGAAAGCTGTTACGGGAGCCGTTAATACTATGACAGATAAAAACCCATATTCAACTTCAAATAATGCAGTTGTAAGTAGTGGTTCATTTGTTGCAGGACAAGTCAGTGTGTCAGCAAGTGGAACAAATGTTTTAGTTAAAACATGTACGAAAACAGGTTGTGCTACAGGTGACCAAATGTCAGCAACTATTTCAATAGATTAATGAAATAGATATTAATGTTAATGACTTTATTTAAAAATAAAGCATTTACGTTAATTGAACTCCTAGTCGTTGTTTCTCTAATAGGAATATTATCCGCTGTAGGTATAGTTGCCTACAGCGGCTACACTAAAAGCAGTAAAGAAAAAAAAGCAGAATTAAGTTTAAATTCTATAAACTTAGCTCAACAAGAATATAAATCAAATAACGGTAATTATTATTATTATCCAAGCTGCAGTAATTCTTCAGCACAACAAATATCCATTAATTTATTTGATGGAACAGACACATTATCAGACCAAGACTTTCAATTTTGCATAAGTGGTAGCAATGATACTTTTACTATCACTGCAATT
>Ga0181572_10003037_pt1 | contig 11859 bp, 10 predicted proteins | sample 101ome_26_FD_133004 | JGI IMG/M metagenome (GOLD analysis project Ga0181572, IMG submission 133004) | Coastal salt marsh microbial communities from the Groves Creek Marsh, Skidaway Island, Georgia - 101408AT metaG (megahit assembly) | ecosystem: Environmental > Aquatic > Marine > Intertidal... | reverse complement strand
GATGAACGTAGATATGATTATGTTATATCTTTAAGAGCGGTTGAAACTATTGATTTCATGACAGCAAGATGGGCAAGACTCCCTTATGATTTTTTGGACAAAGTTTCAAATAGGATTATTAATGAGATACCAAGAGTTTCTAGGGTCGTTTATGATATTTCTGGAAAGCCGCCTGCAACTATTGAGTGGGAGTGAAGCGTATTTGAAATGCTATTTTCTGTACTTTTCTAACAAACGCTCATTCTCTTTTTCTACATCACTGCTTACATATTCTTTTATTAGCTTGGTGTATACGTATTCGCTTGTATAATCAGTTTTTGGTATTTATATTTCTTTTCAATATTAGTAAAGTCAAACCAGGGCCTACTGTATTTGTAATAATGTAATAGACGTTATTAGCCAAACTGGTGTAATTATGAAAATATTATTCTTATTCGGCGAAAACAATGCAGGAATCAATTTTGTTATAAAAAAAATTCAATCTATTCCTACTGTTGAAGCCAAAAGTATTTCGGTAAGAAAAAAGAAGCTAAATTTTCGGGGCAAAGTTGCTCAATTTCTCAAGAATGCAATTATTATTGCTTATTCAAAAAAACTTTCATTAAAAGATATTTTTCTTAATTTTTTTACTGCCGCTAACCTGCAGGTTGAAGATGTAAATTCAGAACAGGTGAAAAGTCTTATTGAAACTTATAATCCAGATGTCTTGGTTATAAGTGGCACTAAAAAAGTCAGTGCTGAAATTTTGCAAAAAGTAAAAATTAAAATAAATTTACATCATGGCATCGTTCCATTTTATCGAGGTGTTTCAAGTTCCAAATGGGTTATACATGAAAAGGATTTTGGTAACTTTGGCATTACAATTCATGAGCCTACAGAAAGATTAGATGCTGGAAAGGTACTTTTATGTGAAAAAATTCTTCCTTTCAAAGGGGAGCCACTTCAATTTTTTACTTCGAGATTATATCTGGAAGGTTTCTTTTATTTATTTGAAGGGATATGTTCTATTATTTTTGGAAATGAAAAATGGTTTGAACAAGATAACACATACTCTCGTAATTTGAAGCACTCTGACAAGTCTGAAGGGTTTGGTAAGATTAGCGATAGAGAAAAGAAATTATTTGATGAGTACTCTAATATTAATGGCAGTAGAAATGTATTTTTTCTTGCTCGAAACAAGTTTACCTCTCAGAATAAAAAAACCATGCCTAATGGATGGTATGTTCTGAATTACCATTCATTTAACTCTAATCGTGAAATTCAAAAATTTAAAAGATCAGGTTGTCCAAATATCTTCACAACGCCTGAGAATTTTAAAGTTCATTTGAATTTTTTAGAAGAAAACGGAGCTTTTATATCGGTTCAGGAAGGTTTAGAGCTCTGGAAAACACAATCAATTAATGAAGTTTTATTCTCTATTACAATAGACGATGGGTTGAAGTCTGCAACGCCTGCAATTCAAGAAATGAATAATCGGGGCATTGTACCAACACTTTTCCTAAATGGTTCAACTTGCTTAAATAAATCCAATCGTTTGCAAAATCATCCTCACTTGAAGGGATTAGTAACAAAAAACAACGAAGATTTTTATTTTTCAGTTGAAGAACTTAAACATCTTGCGAAAGACAGAAGTTTGGATTTTGAAATAGGCACTCACACTCATAACCACATGAACCTTAGAGAATTAGACAGAAATGAGGTTGAGAAGGAAATCGTTTTTTCACATAGGGAGATGGAGTTAGCCTTTGAAAAACAGATACCATATTTTTCATTTCCTTTCGGAAAATTGGATAGTAGAAATTATTTATCAGACCTCGCGTCTAGAGAACTAAATACAACTAATTTTGAGTGCTATGGCGGTATCAATAAAAATTATGTTGATCACTTTAACATCTTAAGAATAGGAGTTCACAACGAAGATAGGGATAATTTTTCGGCTTTATTATTGCGTCAATGGGTGAGATGATGCTGACTTTCGTAAGCTGCTGCGAGTGCGAATTGGAAAAGATAATCCGCGTCGCGAAATGATTGCTGAGGAAACTAAAGGCCTGACCAAGTTACGGACAATAGCTGACAAACTTAAGCGTAGAAAAAACGCGCTGTGTAATCCTTTAACAAACCTATAATATTTTACTGAAATATAACCAGCAGAGATGTGAGATGAGCGCCTCAAATGACCAGCCGAATATATTAGGTAAAAAGTCTGAGATGATTAATGATAATTACGTTCCAGATGGTTTCGTAACAAGTTCAAATGAAACTTACGAGTGGATCTGGTTACCACATTCTGATCCTAACCAGTTGATATCTATTCGGAATGCGGAGCATGTGCTTTTAAACATGCGAAGCACTTTACCAATAACTATGGAAAACCATTTGGATTTTGTAAAAAGATATAAATCATTTCAAAGAATAGATTTTGTGCTTGTTAATAAGGATAGGGGTGAATATGTAGGAGGGATGAATATTTCCCTAACTAGTCACGGTTTTGAAATAGGAAAATATATTGGTCACACAGCTTACTTGGGAAAGGGTATCACACATCAAATGTCTTTAAGTTTTATAACTTTTGTGAAAAAGAATTTCAGCGAGATAAACAAAATTCTTGCTGTGACAAAAATAGATAACTTCAAAAATATAAATTTAAATTTCAAACTTGGTTTCAGCATTATCCGCCGAGTAGAAGATGATTTCTGGTTAATGGAGTTAAAATAGTGTGTGGTTATATTTTTGTCTCATCTCGCGACCAAAAGATTAGACCTATTGACTCCAAATCTTTGAATCATAGGGGTCCAGACTTTACCGAAGAAATTAATCTTGGTTGGTGTGGGTTTCGTCATTGGCGATTAAGTATCCAAGATTTAACTTCTTGCTCAAATCAACCTTATTCAAGAGGAAATGATTATTTAATTTATAATGGTGAAATATATGATTACTATAATCTAGGACTTTTTCATTTCTCAGAAAAATTTGATAGTGATACTCAATTATTATTTCATACTCTTAAAAATAGAGCTTTTGATTTGATTAGAAAGGAGAGTGGTTTTTACTCATTCGTATTTGTAAATGAAAAACAAAAACAAATTTTTGCAGCTAGAGATTATTTTGGCAAAAAACCCCTATATTACTATTTTGATAACGATTTATTGATTGTCGCTTCAGAAGATACAGCGGTTAGAAATATAGCTCGTGAATATGGCAAATCTGTTGGCTTAAATGCTGCTTCAATTGTAAATTATTTGCGCTATAAAGATTTACATTATGGCTTGACATTTCACGAAGGTGTTTTGGAGCTTCCCCCAGGTTCGACCTTTGACTTTAACTTTGAAAAATGGCAATTCTCTGCAAGCAGCACTTGGGAAGAGTACTACTGTTCGAAACCGTTCTATAAAGAAGAAATAACTTATAAAAATCTATCTGAAGATTCTACAGCTAAATTAAAACAAAGTTTAATAAATTCGATTGAAAAAAGGTTTGCGGCAGACGTTCCCATTCAGTTAGCACTCTCTGGTGGCGTGGATTCGACCTTAGTAGCAATGGTTGCGAATAATAAGAAAAAAGAATTTGAGAGAACTCTGACAGTCAGCTCAAGTAGCAGACCATCAGAACTTATTAAATCTGAAGTAACATGTGAAAAGTTTCATTTATCACAAAAAGTGATTGATTTTGATGGCATCGATGTCTTGGATATGTTAGGGAAATGCATCAGCGCACAAGGTGGGCCGCTCAGTCATCCACATGCTTTAGCCGTTTTTGCACTTACTCGAGAAGCGGCTAATAATGGAAAAGTATTAGTTACCGGTGAGGGTGCCGATGAACTGCTATATGGTTATGATCATTACAAAAATAACGATTCAACATTTGCATTTTTAGAGCACATAGTTCCCTCTAATTATTTTGATATGAAAAGTTCTAAAAAAAAATATTCACTTCATGACTTTCCGTTGAATAAATATCTAGAAAATAATGATTACAGGGATCTCGATGTTAAAACACATCTTCTGTCTTTGCTTAGGCGTAATGATAGGGTTTCCATGCAAAATTCAGTTGAGGTAAGGTCAGCATTTTTAGACTATAAACTCTTTCAATTTGTATTTAGGCAGCAAGAAAAAGGATCGCTGTCTAGGGGTAAAGATGCTCTTGTCAAGATTATTCAAGATTCTTATCCAGACTATAAAGTTGATGAGAATAAAATCGGTTTCTATATCCCATTCGATGAATGGTTTGAAGCTCATGGTAAAAAAGACTTGTTAGTGATTAAATATATAGGAAACGCAAAAAAGTTCTTTAAATTTAATTTTGGGTGGATGCTCAAAAATAGCGTTGATGTAAAAGGCAAATTAGCGTGGGCTTTGCTAAATATTGGTTTGTTTCTAGAGTTGGACGGTGAATTTAAATGACTGAATTAGAGTTGGTTGAATACGCAATTTATCACTGGGTTTTCGGGGGTGATTATGATTTACCGGGTTTGAATGAGAAAGGTTATGTCGATCCTGATTTTTTTGATAATTACCCACAAAAAAACAATTATGTAGCCTTTTCGGATCTATTCGATTTAATCAAATATGATCCTATTTTGAATGATAATACAGGCTTAATGCTTTGTTCTGGTGGCGTCGATAGTTCGCTACTTGCCTGCTTTAGAAACCAGAATCTAACAGAGGGACCGCAGAATCTTATTCACACATCTTATGTGGAACATAACAACAATGATTTGCAGAAATTTATTAATGTTATTGATGCATGCTCGAGTAATTCTTTTGTAAGTTCAATTGATGCAAAGGGTTATGTCGCTGGTATAGAATTCTTATCTAAGCATAAATTCTATCAGAATACTTACGCCCCAACCCTAGCGTTTGCTCTCAGTTCAATCGAAACCCATAGTTTTTCATCCCTTATTACGGGCTCTGGACCTGACGAACTTTTCTACGGAATGGAAAAATATTCATGGGATACGTTTGAAAAGCTATCATACAAATCAATTGCTCAATCTTTAGAGATACTCGATCCTACTTATAATTTGCAGTGTTACTCTAAGCTGCTTAATGCGGAAGGTCGAGAACTTCTTCAACAAGTTAAGCAGAAACGCAGAAGCCTGTACGAGAGTATTGCGGATATGGAATTTAATATTTTTGATTCTCAGAGACTTCTTGCTTATGCGACAGTAACAGCTCAACACATGCAGTTATTTAATAAAATCGCTAAGCTTTTTAAGCTTAAACACAGTGCACCTTATTTGAATGAACAGCTTGTCCGTTTGGCTCTTACTACTTCGCTAGATAAGTTGGTAGAACTAGGAAGCGATAAACGAGTTGAGATAGGGAAAAAGTACCTAAAAAAATATCTTTCAAAATACATGCCTGAGGATCACGTATATGGAAAGAAAATAGGGTTTCATGCTCCAACTACTAAATTTATATTTGAATATAGCAAGGGCTTTTTAATTGAAAATATTGGGTATCTGCCTAGTTGGTTAAACAAAGACAAGACGATAAAAGAAATCAATTCAAGATTCGATTTTCCCAATAAAACTGCCGATTATTTTCTTTATTCGCTTGTAAATATAATTAAACATCAAATAGGTGAATGTGATGATTGTTGATGGATTTGATATATCTAATGATGGTGACATATACTTAATAGCTGAAATGTCAGCTAATCATAACGGTAAGATTGAGAATGCTTTCAAAACCATCGAAGCTGCTAAAACGGCTGGTGCAAATGCCATTAAAATTCAGACATATACACCTGATACTTTAACAATTAGGTCTAAACGGCCAGAGTTTTATCTATCTGGTGGACTATGGGATGGGCGACAGCTTTATGATTTATACCAAGACGCTCATACACCTTATGAATGGCACTCTAAGCTTTTTGATTTTGCCAGAGATTGTGGAATCACAATGTTTTCGACACCCTTTGATGATACTGCTGTCGATTTATTGGAAGATCTTGGTTCTCCCGCATATAAAATTGCATCCTTCGAAATCATTGATACGCCGCTAATTAAAAGAGTTGCATCAACTCGAAAGCCGCTTTTCATGTCAACTGGCGCTGCGTCTATGGAGGAAGTATCTGAGGCTGTTCAAGTGGCCAGAAAATATGGAGCGGAAGAAATATTACTATTCCATTGTATTAGTTCATACCCTACTCCTGCTGAGGATTCCCAATTGAAAAATATCAAATATTTAAAAGATAAATTTGGTGTGTTGGTAGGTCTCTCAGATCACACAATTGGATCTGAGACTAGCTTTTTATCTGTTGGCATGGGAGTCGCCGCTATTGAAAAGCACTTCATAGTGGATAGGTCTATAGGTGGACCAGATTCAGAGTTTTCTACAACACCAATTGAGTTTCTTGAACTTAGAGAAAAGGTTGATCTAGCAAGGAAAATGTTAGGGGTAAGTTCGTTTTCTCGATCGCTATCTGAAAGTCAAAGTAGTAGAATTCGGCGTTCTATTTATTCGGTTTCAAATAAAAAGAAAGGCGATATATTAAATCGAGAGGATATAAAGATTATTAGGCCTGGACTTGGGCTCCATCCCAGATACTTTGAAAAATTGATTGGCCTGAAATTGAAAAAGGATATGTCTTTCGGTGTTCCTTTAGATGAAACTTATTTTGAAGATGAGACTTTCACTAAGATTAAAAAATGTAGCAAAATAAAACTGCAGAGGATCATTCCAACAAACGAACAAATAGCGTTACTTTATGAATTTTTGGAAAATCGGGAGTTTAATATTAGCCATAAGTCAATGCCCTCAATGGATCAACATGATAGTTTTGTCAGAAATCATCCATACCGAGGATGGTGGTTAATTTATAATGCTGATAATAGTTCCCAAGTTGTTGGCTCTGTTTATGTAAGTTTCGATAATTCTGTTGGCATTAATATGGAGATGGATAAAATTGAATTCACTGTAGAATATTTCACAGAAATTCTTAAAAAAGAAATTAATCCGCTTCCACCAGAGTCTTCAAAGAGATTTGAAGACTTCTTTTATAACGTTTCACCAAAAAATAATGATCTTATTAATTGGTTATCGGATTGTGGGTATCTAGTTTCACAGATTTCATTATCGCCTAAGTGTTTGAATCCTTAAGTGTGCCATGCCTGAGTTCTTCTAATGATGCAAAAGCAATCAAGCAATAACTTTCGTCAGTTGTTAAAAGAACAAACTGAAAAAGTCAATTCCCGTCGCGAACTTACTTCAGAAGAAATCAAACGTCTTAAGAAATTAGAAACAATAGCTAATAAAATTTCCAGGTAACATTGTGTTTATAAAGTATTCTTATGTGAATCTATTAAGCACTCTTTCTACGCATCGCATAACATGTAAAATCGAAATACGGGCTGGAGTTGAAATGGAAGCAATTCAGCATCAGAACAAAAGTAGTCAAATATTGAGGTTTAGAAAATGAAAAAAACAAATGATTCCGTAGCATCACATTATGATGGCGCTGCAGAAAATTATCATCTCCAGTATGAGCGTAAATTCTTAGCCGATACTTCGCGTAGTTACCCCGCAAATTATTTTAGAATGCACTTATTGATAAACTCGTTTGTAAAAAATGGTTTAAAAAATGTAGTTGAAATTGGAGTAGGAGAAGGGACTCCTCTGGTTCAGCTTGCCAAGGCCGGAATGAATGTTTCGGGAGTTGATATTAGTCAATCAATGGTCGAAAAAGCAAAAAATAATTTCAAAAATAATGGCCTTGATGAAAATCTTATTAGTTGGGGAGATATTCAAGACCCGATGACCTATAACCATCTGTTGCAAGCGGGTAAATATGACGGACTACTAGCGATGGGAGTAATGCCACACGTGCACAACGACGAGTTTGTTCTTACTAACATGAAAAACATGGTTAAGCCTGGAGGCAAAGTATTTATTGAATTTCGTAATAAACTATTCTCCCTATTCACTTTTAATAGATATACAAAGGAATTTATTCTAGATGATCTGTTAAGTGGGGTTTCAACTGAGCTTAAGCGTTTGGTAGAAGCTGATCTAGATAAACGGCTGGAGATAAATAAGCCCAAACCAAGACTAACTGAATTTAATCCCGGATCAAATGAAGGTGGCTATGTGGGGTATGATGCCATTTTATCTAAATTTCATAACCCTTTTGAAGTCCAAGAACTATTTAAAAAACTAGGCTTCTCCGATGTTAATTTTCTATGGTATCACTATCACCCTGCTATGCCTTTTATTTCCGAAAAATCGGAAGAGTTATTCCGAAATGAGGCTCTTCGTCTAGAGCACGATGTCAGCGGTTGGAGGGGGTTCTTCTTGTGTTCTGCGTTCGTTATCGAGGCAACAGTTAATGAACAGTTCTTGTGACTCTATAGGTCATGAAATACATAATTTTGCTAAATTGCTATGGCCTATAAATAGAAGTATTACTGGTGAAGGTGTAAGAACTACTTTAGAGTACATAAAGCATCATCTTCCAAAACTCCAAATTAATTCTATTCCCTCAGGAACTGATGTATTTGATTGGCAAATCCCAAAAGAATGGAGCGTAACCGAAGCGTATATTGTCACACCATCGGGTGATAAAATATGCGATTTTTCGGTAAATAACCTTCATCTTCTAGGCTACAGCATCGCATTCGAAGGTAAAGTTAACCTAGATTTTTTAAAAAAACACTTGCATACCTTACCAGAACAGCCAGAAGCCATTCCTTACATCACAAGTTACTACAAAGATGAATGGGGGTTCTGTCTTACGCAAAATCAATATGAACGTTTAGAAGAAGGAGAATATTACGTAAAAATTGACACCAAGCATTTTGATGGTTTTTTAAATTTCGCCGAGCTGATAATCCCTGGAAGTAGTGAAAAAGAAGTCCTTATTAGTACCTACATTTGCCATCCCTCAATGGCTAATAATGAACTTTCTGGTCCGACAGTTGTTACATTTCTTGCAAAATGGTTGTCTGAAATTGACAAACTTAATTACACATACCGCATAATTTTCATACCAGAAACTATAGGATCAATTGCGTATTTAAGCCTTCACAATGAAGAAATGAAGAAAAATACAATAGCGGGATTTAACGTTTCTTGTGTAGGCGATGATAGGGCATATTCATATCTGCCATCTCGAGATGGTAATTCGCTAAGTGACCGCGTAGCGAAGCATGTTCTTAAGCACACTGACCCCAAATTTATTTCCTACACTTGGCTGGATAGAGGGAGCGACGAAAGACAGTATTGCGCGCCAGGAATAGATTTGCCTATAGCATCAATTATGCGCACTAAATATGGCCAATATCCTGAATATCATACATCTTTAGATGATTTAGATAATGTGGTTACTCCATCTGGATTAAATGGTGGTTATTGGGCAATTCGAAGAGCAATTGAAGCAATAGAGCAAAATAAGAAATACCGTGTTACTGTGACTTGCGAACCACAAATGAGTAAGCGCGGGCTTTACCCTTCACTATCAATTAAGAAATCTAACAAAGAAGTTAGATTGATGATGAACCTAATCAGCCTATGTGATGGTCAGATGTCCATATTAGAGATTGCCGAACTATTAAATACCCCAATTTGGGATCTATATGAATTAATCACTCAACTTCTTGAGCATAAATTACTTGAAATAAATGAGGGAAGGTTTGATGGATATAAATAAGTTTTTATTGTTACTACTGAATGGAAATAGTTTATAGTTTTTAATCACTTGATTAGTATGATTGCCATTGATAAAGGTATCATATCTGATTAATTATCTTTTCTATAAAAAATTTTATGAACGAATATCGATCTATTCCAGAAAATCCAATCAACTTAAAAAAATATTTTCAAATATTTTGGAAGCGAAAATTGGCGATAGGTATTTTTTCAGCAATTGGATTATTTCTAGGTCTTATTACTTTTTTTAATACTCCAAAAATCTACAAAATAGAAACACCTATTTACAAGGCTAATCCTTCCCTTTTTGTCAAATATCAAATTCTAGAAGAATTTGTTAAGCCTTTTGGATATAAATATTCTATTAATGAAAGTTCTATAATGGAAATGTTTATCCATGAATCTAGAGATCAGGAGGAAATTATTAATGTTCTCATGAATTATGAAAGTAATCAAGAAGCAAAGAATACCGATGAAGCTAGAAAAAAAATCAGTACTAAATCTAAGTCATTTAAGATTAGTTCAAATGGTAAAGACCAGGTCTTATCTTATACATCTCAAGATTTATCTTTAGCTAAAAAACAACTTAAAGAGACAATAAATCTTATTTTGAAAAATGTGAAACAAGATTTAATTTCAACTCTTAGTACAATCCATAGAGAAATTGAGCAAAGAAATGAATCCAGGCTAAAAAAAATTAATAGTCAATTAGCTTCTTTAAAAAAATATGCAGCTGTTCAAGCATTATCGATTGGACTTCAAGAAGAAGAACAAAAATTAGCTTTGAGTAAAGGGTATTATGAGTCAATAGGTGAGAACATTTTATCTATTAATAATTTAATAAATGAATTAAAAGATTTAGACATTAAGGGGTGGGTCTATTATGATCTTGAATTGTCTAGCGTTGATTCAAATAAAAGAGAACAGATAATATTTTTTATGACCATATTAGGATTAGCATTGGGTATGTTTTATGTTTCAATGCAAAATATTTTTAAACCATAATGGTGCCTTTTTTTATCGTATATCAAATTTGTTAAAAATTTAGGCGTTTAATTTCTGTCTTGTTCTCTTTGCATATAATATGAGTAAATAATATGGTCTAATATTAAATGGCTGTCCTCAACAATACCGTACTCACCTTTTTTTGTTTCAATATGAAAGTTTATATCTGAAACTTTTTTTAGATAACCTCCATCAAAACCGCTTACTCCTACTATTTTACAACCAACAGTCTTTGCATAGTCTACAGCTTTTATAATATTTGCAGAATTACCACTACATGAAATGGCTACAATCACATCATTATTGTTAATTTGTCCCTCCATTTGCATAAAGAAAATATTTTCATATCCAATGTCGTTAGCAATAGCTGTTACAGTTGGACTGTTCTCGCCTAAACTCAAGACGTTAAAATTGATTATTTTTCTCCTTCTTAATCCTGCTCCTAGATCATTAACCATATGAGATGCTGTTGAAGCGCTACCACCATTACCTAAAATGAAAATTCTTGATTTGTTTATGACTGTTTCCTCAAAAACATCAATAATCTTACTTATAGTGCTTGGATCGATATTATCTAAAACATTTTTGAGTCTTTTGATATATTCTTTAGTAAATGAATGGGCATTCATAATTTAAATTGTGAACCGAAATGAATCATTTTAGTCTCAAAGCCAACTAAAATCGCTAGCAATTTATAAAGTGGTGTTATAACTACAATATATTAACTTTTTTTTAGGCAATTGTTATTACTGATATTTTCAAAAAAATGAAAACCATGAAAAATATATTAATAGAAAGCGAGAGTGCTTACTTGTTCTGTAGAAAAAATTTATATCCTAATGAAGATATTATTTGGCATACCTCATCTCCATGGCTTCTTCAGAAGCTTCAAACTTCTAATGAAACAGTTATTTCTCTTGAGAAAGAAATAACACTTAATTCCCAAAAGGAAATAGGCAAGGTAAGCACTAATATTGGCTCACTAATTTCCAAAGAAATAGATAAATTGTGTACATTAAATAATATAAATTACCAACTCGGGATGGCATTAGAACACCGTCTTCAGATTACTATTTTTACCTTTTTATATAAATCAAAATTACTTAGAAAATGGATTTCCAATTACCAGAGTTTCGGTAACTTATTTGTAGTTGGCAACACAAATCTAAAAAAAATTGATGGGTTCGATATCATGGTAGGGCGTTTT
>Ga0181572_10003036_pt1 | contig 11860 bp, 9 predicted proteins | sample 101ome_26_FD_133004 | JGI IMG/M metagenome (GOLD analysis project Ga0181572, IMG submission 133004) | Coastal salt marsh microbial communities from the Groves Creek Marsh, Skidaway Island, Georgia - 101408AT metaG (megahit assembly) | ecosystem: Environmental > Aquatic > Marine > Intertidal zone... | reverse complement strand
ATATATAGTTACTTTACAGAGGCAATGGATCTTAGACCAAATAGCGACGAGGGAAAGGTTGAAGCACTAGCAGCCTTTGGAGTTCCTGATAAGGTTCTTCTGGCTAGCCTTAGAAAGACCACAATTATTGACAAGAAAAATTTTAGAATATCTTTTAATTCCAAGAGAATTTCAAAGTTTTATGATTTAGATTTTTTAAAAAATGAAAGATCAAGGATTGGGGATGAAAGTTTTTGCGCAGTTGTGCAGAAATACCTTGAAGATACCGTAGTTGATTATCTGAACTGTATCTATGAGAAATTTCCATTTAAAAATTTATGCCTTTCTGGAGGAGTCGCAGCAAATATTATTATGAGTTTGAATATTTACGAAAAAACAAAATTCAAAAAAATATTTGTTTTGCCTGCTATGGGGGATGATGGGCTGGCCTTAGGCAGTGCAATCATTACTGCAATTCAAAAAGATCAAGATATTTCATGGTTGAAAAATCTATATATGCCTTATTATGGGGACATGTATTCCAGGGAGGAGGTGCTCAAAGCTCTAATTCTTAGGAAAGATATTTCCTTTTTTGATTGCATTGAATCATGGCATAAAGAGGCTGCTCAGTCAGTTGCTTCTGGGAAAATTTGTGCACTTTTTCATGGAAGAATGGAGTTTGGTCCCAGAGCATTAGGAAATAGATCTATTATCGCAAATCCAATGATTGAAGAATCAAGAGAAAAAATTAACTCCACTGTAAAGAGAAGACCCTCATACCAGCCTTTCTGTCCTTCTATTTTAGAAGAGGAAAGAGAAAGGTTGTTCGAGGATAGCTTTTCCCATAAACATATGGCAATTGCATTTAGAATGAGAGATAAGCATATTAAAAAACTCCCTTGCGCAGTTCATGTTGATGGAACAGCCAGACCCCAATTCGTCTCAAACAAAGATAACCCTGATTACTATAAGTATTTGAAAGAGTTAAAAAAAATAACTGGTTATGGAGTGAGTTTAAATACATCATTTAATCTGCATGGAAGAACTATAGTAAGAACTCCAGACGATGCAATTACAGACTTTATAGATTGTAATCTTGATGAATTATATATTGAAGGTTATAAAGTTCTGAGAAAAAATGAAAGTTAGTGCATTTACTTTTATTAAGAATGGAAACATTCTTGGGTACCCTTTTATAGAATCAATTATGTCTGTTCTTCCAATTGTTGATGAGTTTGTTGTTAACGTTGGAGAAAGTGATGATGGAACTCTTGAAGACATAAGGAAAATTGATAGTAAAAAGATAAAAATTATCCAGTCTTCATGGAATGAAAAAATGAGCGATAGAGGTTATGTATATGGTCAGCAAAAAATGATTGCTCAATTTAATTGCACAGGTGATTGGGCCTTTTATGTAGAAGGTGATGAGCTGTACCATGAGAATGATCTAAAAAAAATACAAGAGACAATGCTCAAATATTTAAACAATTCTTCTGTTGAAGCGTTAGTATTTGATTTTCACCATTTTTATGTTAATGGAAAAACGGTATTAGATTCTCCAGGCTGGTACAGAAGCGAGGCTAGAATTATCAAAAATACTATCAGAACTTATGCGCCTGATGGCTTATTTTGGGTTGTTATTGATAAAAATAAAGTAGGGCGATATCCGCGTGCTAAGCATACAGGAGTTACATGCTATCATTATGGTTGGGTAAGAACAGAAGATCAAATGAATTTGAAAAGTCAAAAAGTTATCAAATATTGGGGATCTAAATATAAGAAGATTGAATACGCAAAGATTGACCCAAAAATAATCAAAGAATTTAAAGGGACACATCCAAAGCTTATTGAAGATTGGTTACCCAATTCTTCAAAGGTTTTTAGTGGAGATAAAACCTACAAATTAAATAAAAAGGAAAGAAAACATCGGTTAATGATTTTTTTTGAAAGGATCTTTAAAGTCGATCTAAGTAAAAAACATTACACGATACTTTAGTAAACTTTGAAAATAATTATCGAACTTCCGACTTGGCTTGGTGATGCTGTGATGACTTCACCAGCTATTAAAAATATAATTAGCAAATATCCTAAATGCGAAATAACGTTAATTGGCTCCTTTGTTTCAGTTAATGCACTTAAAAAAATACCAGGTGTTTCCGCAACTACTATAATAGACAAAAGCTTCCATTCTTTAAAAAAAATTTATAATTTAGATAATAGATTCGATCTGCTTTTCTGCTTTCGAAGTTCTCTTAGATCTAAAGCTTATTCTTTATTAATTAACGCCAAAAAAAAATTTTTTTTCAATAAAAAAAAATATTCTGGGCATCAAGTTGAAAGATACAATTCCTTTGTATGTTCAGCATTAAATTTTTACATCAAACCTGGATCTTTAGATATCAATTATCAAAAAAAAACAGGGGCAAAAAAGAGAATGACTTTAGGATTGAATCCCGGTGCAACATATGGAAATGCAAAAAGATGGTCTTCGTCTGAGTTTGCTAAAGTCGCCAGAAAGATGTCTGATAAATATGACATCATTATATTTGGTGGACCAAATGAGATTTCCATTGCACAGGATATTGAATCAAAGCTCAGTAATTATGGTGTTAAAAATTTTAAAAATTTAGCAGGTAAAACTTCTGTAGAAAGCCTCATAAAGTCTATTTCTGAACTAGATCTATTCATAACTAATGATAGCGGACCAATGCATATCGCTGCAGCACTTGAAGTCAAAACATTAGCTATCTTTGGCCCTACAGACTTTAGAGTTACATCACCCTGGAGAAATAAATTCGCCACTATAGTTCACAAGAATTTACCTTGTCAGCCTTGCATGAAAAGAGTATGTCCTTTAGTTCATAATAATTGCATGACAACAATACAAGCCAAAGAAGTTTTAGACAAATTAAGTTTGGCTATAAATAATAAGACTAAGGTTTAGGATTTATGATGAAAAAAAGAATCGTTCTATGGTGCTCCCCTGGGTTTGGAATGATTGATACATGGTTGCCTATTATCAAAATGTTAAATGAAAATAAAGTTGATGTTATATTCATTTTTCCCGAACCTTCAAGTCTAAAACTTATTGATAGATCAAGTGAACTATTCTGTATTGCTAGTAAATATTGCTTCAAGGTTATTCAAAGAGGGTACTCTAATAGGTGGTTCGTTTCAAAAAACTTAGAATCAACAGATAGAGTATTCAAGTTCTCAAACTTAGAATTAATAATTAACAATTTATCAATTAGGTTCCGAAAGGGCTTATTTTCTAAATTTTTTTTTCATATATATTTTTCAAAAATACTAAAAAGTATTGCGCTGAGAGTATCTATATTTAGAGAGAATTTATTAGGGCTGAAAATTATTGACTTAAATTCAATTGTCGATGATATTTCCGCCATTCTTACAGACATAGAATTAGTTGATAAGAAGACAAATTATGAATTAACTACAGTATTTAAAAATATTAAGAAATTTTCAATGAATCATGGATTGATGAGTCCCTCACATTTCTTGCGTTCTTCAATGCCAAAATACAATTCATATTATGAAAATGTCGAATATTTTGTTAACTCAGATAAAGTTAAAAAACTTTATTTAGCCAAGGGTTTTCATGATGAGAATATACATCTGATAGGCTTCCCGAGGCATGACACTAATTGGGTTAAATTTTTAAATGATAATTTCCTCAATAGAAAAGAAGAGTTCAATGATTTTGTTCTAATTATAAGTAGACCTTCGGGGACTTTAATTCCCAAGAAAAGAAAAGTGGATGCAATTACAAATATCAAGAAGGTTATTATTGATAATTTAGGGTTGGGTGTAATGGTTAAACTTCATCCCAAGGAATCTGATAACAGTCATAATAGGCAAATGTATTTCCAGATTTTTGGATCAGAAAACTATGGGAAAACATGGATTTTTACTAATAGTCATCCAATTTACCTTGCAAAAAAATGTAAATTTGCAATATCTTTTTTTTCAGGTGTTGTTCTTGATATGATCGCCCAAGGAAAACCCACTATTGAGTATCTTGATCTAAATAACCTAAAACAATATGATAATCCTGATAGTTTTCGCGATCGTGATGGCTCACCCATTCTTGAATATAGGAAAGATAAACTAGTATTTGGTTGTAATTCGTATCTTGATTTGTTGAAGACTAGCGAAAAAATCATTAACAACTATGATGAGGTGGTCGCTTTTTTTAAAAATAGATATGAGGAGGTCTTTGTGGTTAAGGATAATTCCTCCTCAGTAATATTAAAAAAACTATTGAATTATCATAAATCTTGAAGCATTTATAAATATATTTCATTTCACATGTAAATTTATAAGAGTAGTGACATCATGAGAATTTTTTTTCAAATATTTGCAAGAGGCCCACTTCTCTTTGGATTTGCTTTCATAGTATTCATTTTATTAATATATAAAATTAAAAGATTCCCTTTGTTAAATAAAAGAAAAGCGAAAGCAGTGATTTTGGCGATTGATGCTTCCAGATTTAGAGGCGATCTTAAAATTCTCTCTAGTTCTGAGAAATATAGAATCTTAGCCATAAATCAAGGTATTTTTTATTTTCTCACTAGTCTCTTCTATAAAGAAAGCGACACCATCCCTAAGATAGTCAATGCAAAAAAAAGTTCTAAGCTTTATGCTAGACATCTACTAGCTAAGAGATTCTATAAACACCTTATCAGGTTGTTATGTTTTTTCCAAAAAGTAGATGTTGTTATTTCCCCAAACTATAGATACCTGCAAGATTATGATTTCTTGATTGCAGCTAAAGAAAGCAAACTTCCTTATATTATGTTCTATCGCGAAGGAATGCTTGAAAAGGACAGTCGTGGTTATATGGAATTCATTGAAAGGACAAGAAAATTTGGAAGATTTATAGGAGATAAAGTCATTGTTTTAAACTCAAATATAAAGCATGCTTTTTTAGAGGCTGGATTTATAAATAGTAAAAATATAGTTGTAGGTGGAGCACTTAGAATGGATCCATTTTTAAAAGAATTAAAGAAAACTCCAAAGTTTCAAAGAAAAGGTCAGTTCTTATTATTTTATTTTCAATATAATTCTAGCTGGTTCGGGAAAACACCCTCTGAAAGAGGAAATAAAACATTTCCTTATGCTTATAAAGTATGGGCAAATAGGATTAAACTTTTCAATGATCTTCACAATGCAATAATTGATTTAGCTCAAGAAATGCCGGCAATGAAATTTGTCATTAGGCCAAAAAAAGAGTCAATGAAGAATAAATCATGGGAGTTATTTGAAGAGATTTTGTCCTCTAGGCCAGATTACAATATTAACAATAACTTTTTAATTGATTACGAAAGCGATACTGCGGAGTTAATTTTCGGCTCTGATATCATTTGCGCTTTCCAATCTTCAGTTGTTATTGAGTCTGCATTAGCAAATAAAAAATTAATATTTCCACTATTTTATAATTATCAGAAAACAGAAATTTATAAAAATGATTTCTTATGGTCGAAAGATATTCAGCTCTTCGAAGTTGCATCATCCAAAGAAGATTTTAAGAAGAAAATTAGAGAGTCATTAGTTTATTCAGATTTTGAAAATACAAGCAAAATTGAAGCAAGAAGTAAGGAATTTTTTAGAAAATATTTTAATTCGACTGAGCCTGAGTCTCTTGATATTTATTCCAAAACAATTGATTACGTTTTGAAAGAGAAAAATAAATATAAAAAATCTCACATCATTTCTTAAACTAATCCAGCCTAGACAATAGTGAGAAAGATAAAATAAAAATCTCTGAGTTAATATAAAATATTATCTTTGAAGAAGTCTGATTCTCTCAAAGTGTTAATAAAAAATTCGAATTAATTATGCAGGTCCTAAATAATACTTCATGCTCAATTAAATCACTGGATGATAACAATTTTTGGACCGGCCAAAAACTTGTTGAAGAAATTAATTTGAGGGCTAGAAAGCTAGTAGAAATTGGGCTGAAAGCGGAAGATAAAGTTGTAATTAAGCATGGAGGGACCCCAGATTTTTTTGCAGACTTATTTGCAGTATGGGAAGTTGGGGCCTGTGCTGCTTGCATTAATCCAAATTCAACAAAGTCCGAAATAGATAATATTGTTAATTTTATTAAGCCTAAACTTATTCTAGATAAGATTTCTAACAATATATTCCATGATGCAATTGATTTAGCAGATGAAAAATTAAACTTATCTAATGCCGATATTAATCATAATTTTATCGATGATGATGCTTTAATATTATTCACTTCTGGCACCACTGGTGTGCCTAAGGGTGTGACTCACACCTTTAGAAGCATTATTTCAAGAATTAGTTTAAATATTGCCTCAATTCCAATTGATGAAATGGAAAATACCTTATGCCCCTTACCAACTCATTTTGGGCATGGCCTTATAGGAAATTGTCTAACGCCTTTATTGGCAGGTAAAAATCTTTTTTTGTTTAATGGTTCGGATATTTCTTTCCTGTCGAAGATTGGTGAATATATTGACAGTGAGAAAATATCGTTCCTTAGTTCTGTTCCAACCATGTGGAAAATAGCTACAAAAGTTTCTGAAAAGCCTAAGCTAAAAACAATACAGAGAATTCATATTGGTTCTGCACCTTTATCTTCCTCGCTTGTCTCAGAGATTGCTGTTTGGAGTTCAGCAAATAAGATATACAATATGTATGGAATTACTGAAACAGCAAATTGGATAGCCGGAAATAATGTCCATGATGAAAAAGACGACAGCGTTATCGGCAGAATGTGGGGTGGAGATGCGGCTATTTTATCTAGAGAAGGAAAAATTTTATCTGAGGGACACGGTGAAATTTTAATCAAAACACCTTCAATTATGAAGGGTTATTATCAAATGAACGATTTAACAGATAAATGCTTCATAAGAGGTTGGTTTAGAACTGGAGACATTGGGAGCATTGACAATAATCATCTAATAAAAATCACTGGAAGAGAAAAATTCGAAATAAATAGAGCCGGTTTGAAAGTTAATCCTGAGGATATTGATATCTTGTTGGAAAAAAACCCTTCAGTAGACGAGGCTTGCGCTTTTGGGGTGGAAGATGAGTTGTCTGGTGAAATTGTTGCTGTTGCAGTGAAGTTGAATAATAACTCTATCACTAAAGAGAAATTAAGAGAGTGGTGTATGAAATATTTAGTGAAAGAAAAAGTTCCTGAAAAGTGGTTTTTTGTCCAAGAAATACCAAAAAATGACAGGGGCAAGGTTGATAGGTTATCTATTGCAAAAAAATTTTTGAATTCTTAAGTGATGAAAAAAATTGTTATAGAAACTGAAAACTTTTTACTTCAAACTTTAACTGAGAAAGATGCTAGCGAAAAATACCTATCATGGTTGAGAGATAGGGAGATTACAAAATTTTTGTATGTGAGCGATAAAGAACAAAATATTCAAACCATCAAAGAATATATTTCTAGCCACAACAATAAAACTCATTTTTTGTTTGGTATTTTTTCAAGAAGTGAAGAGAAACATATAGGAAATTTCTCTCTAAGATTCCATCCTAAGGATAAGAGAGCTAATCTCGGCGTACTAATTGGAGATAAAAAATTCTGGGGTAAGTCAGTGCCTCTCGAATGTAGAGCAAAAATACTTGACTGGGTTTTTATTAATTTTGATTGTAAAAAAGTTGAAGGTGGTTGTATTGCAAATAATTATCCAGCTGTTTTTAATTATCAAAAGCAAAATTGGAAAGTTGAGGGCATCTTAAAATCACATAGATATATTGATAATAGGGCTTGTGATGAAATTATGTTCGCAATGTTTAGGGAGGATTGGTTTGAGCAAAGAGATAGCTAAAGAATTGCTTTCTGAGATTTTCGATATTGATACTTCAATCATTCCTGATGATATAGGTTTATCAAATCACCCCAGTTGGGATAGTTTGTCTCATATTAGAATAATAATTGCATTAGAAAAAAGAATTAATAGAAAATTATCAACGCTTGAAATAATTGAATTAAAAGACATTGATTCATTAGCGAGTCTTTTGGAAATTAACTATAATCGCACTTAATCAAATTTTTCGAGCGCTGCTATCCTTATTATGAAATCATATGGCAATAAATTAAGAGAAAGAATTAACTCTGGAAAAATACTTTCTCTAATTGGTGTTTATGATGTGTTCTCTGCAGCCCTTGCAGCTGAAAAATTTGAGGCTATTTTTTGTAGCGGGTACGGTTTTGCTGCAAGTTACTATGGTCTTCCTGATGAAGGTTACATCACCTGGACTGATATGGTCTCATATGTTGAAAGAGTTAGAGCTGTTTTACCTAATTCTCATATCATTGTCGATATTGATGATGGTTATGGTGACCCTAATATTGCTGCCAATATAACTAGCAGACTTGAGAGGGTTGGTGCATCTGCAATAATCATTGAAGATCAAAGAAGGCCAAAAAAATGTGGCCACCTTCCTGGTAAAGAAATTTTATCTCTTGATGAATTCCTACCTAGATTAGAGGCTGTAACCAAACAAAGGGATTCGCTTTATGTTATTGCGAGAACTGATACAGCAGATATGGATGAAGCTATCATGAGGGCGAAGACATATATTGAGATGGGCGCAGATGGTGTCCTAGTTGAAGGTATTAAAAATGTCAAAGATATTTCAAAAATACGATCAAATATTGGAAGCAGTGCATCACTTACCTTGAATCTTATTGCTGGTGGTCAAACTCCGTCAATTACTTTAACAGAGGTTTCGAAATTGGGAGCAAATATTGTAAATTTTTCAACTCCTTGTCTATTTTCGGTTCAACAGGCAATTAACAATACACTAGATTCTCTTATTAAGAATGATGGAAAACTAAGCCAAGGAGAAAATGACATCAGTCTTGCTGAAAATAACTTGATTTTAAAAAAAATGTTAAATTCCGTTCTTAATTAGGTAGCTTAACTCCTAATTTCTAAAAAAAATTGTATGGATCAAAATTCATCTGCATTGATGCTCTCTAATCAAGATAGCTCTATTAGTTTTTATAAATATAAGTTTATTTATACTGATAGCAAGGAGTCTTTATTTTTTATTCTAAAAAAAGGTGTTGCTCCAGATGTGACTTTCTTAACCTCCTCTCCGGCAGTACATGAATTAAATCTTAAAGACTATCAGATTAAATATTTTTGTGAATTTTGGAGTAAAAAAAAAATGCAGGCATTCCAGAAGTCTGCCCAAAATTTTTCTGAAGAAATTTTTGCAAATCTAAAGAAATTAGAATTTTTATCTCACGAAGATAAACTTAATATAACTAGAGAAGCTTCAGTTTTTAACAGAGTAATCTATAAATTAGCATGTTTAACATCGGCACACTTAAATAAAAGTTTCTTATTCGTTAAGTTGGTTAATGATTCAAGTAATTTTGATTATATAAATCCATTACTTGATGAAATTTTGAGAGGATATCCGCATTTCAATGTTTTTAATTTCAATATAACACCTAACAAAAGTAGCGTTTCTCGTAAATTCTATTTTTTTAAACGTCTTAAGATTCTGGGTATAAATGAAATCCTTTATAGACTTATAGTGAAAATAAAATCAAAAATTATTTTCTTGCCATTTCTCAGGAAGCGAGTTTTTATTATTTCAGAAAATGAATTGATTAATGATATCGCAATAAGATTAATTTACAAGGGATATGATCTTGTTCTTTTAAAACAAATTCTTAAAAAGGAAGGGCTAAACTCTACTTCATACTCTATTGAGAGATTTGAGGAAATTAAGCTATGTATAAAAAAAACACTAGAAAAGAGGATTTCAGACTGGATATTTAAAGATATATCTGAGAATGTTCTAGAATACTTTTATAACCAACTACACGTTTCAATATCTAGATATGAGTCTTATAAAATCTCTTTAATTAACCCCATTAGAAGGAGTAAAGTTCATAATAAATCCATTTCTCTTATTAACTCACCCGTAACTGAATTTGGGTTGGCCTTTGCTTTTTGCGCACGAAATTTAAAAATACCTCTTATCACTGCTGAACATGGAGTCACTTTTGAAATTTGTGAGACTCATGGTGAGTATATGTACATGCATGAAGCAAATGTTGGAGATCTTTTTTTATGTTTTAACCCTGAGTCAAAAAACGTTGCTCATTCATCTAATTTCTTAAAGTCAGAAGTTAAGATTGTTGGGGCATCTTCAAGGCATAATTCGCTTAGTAAAAAAACTATGGTTTCTAATAGAAATGGTATAGCTTATGTCTCAACTAATCTCTACAAGGGTAATATTAATTTGTTTAGTGCATTTGTAACCGATTTAGACAGACTAAATGAAGAAAAATACTTAATTTCAGAAATATTGGCAAAAATTCCTCACAAAGTTTTTTACAAAACTTATCCTGAGAAAATAAGAAGGTATGTTGATGAAGATCCGGCAATAGAATATGCAAAAAAATTTAAGAATATCGAAGTAATTCAGGAAGACATAGATATGAGGTATTTAATTGCAGATTTCAGAATTTTTATAACAACTAAGGCAACAAGCACACTTTCTTGGATAATATTCAGTAGAAAACCCTTAATTTTTATCAATAAGGAACATAACATGCCTTTGACTTCTGAGGCATATTCCAGTCTAGAGAAATCAATTTTTTTATTTAACTATAATGATAAAAACTTCAAGCATGAATTAACCAAATTTTTATCAAAACCTATTGATGAAATTGAAAATCTATGGAAGATGAAAAGTGCACATAGAAAAAAAATGATTAGAAGATTTTTTAGTGAGTTTGAATCAGATCCTGGAAAAAGGACTGCGGACATAATAGAGCAATCTTTTTTTCACAATTAACAATAATTTAATTAAATACATTGGAACCAAGAAGACTAAATATTTTTATTAGATCCTATAATGACTTTGATCATATACTCCCAATTATTCACTTTCTCCATAACAAGAACTTTGTTGAATTAAAAATCTTTGGATATTCTGAGAGATATTTGTCTTGTCATGAGCATATTGAATTTTTAAAAAACTTAGGGTATGAAATTAAAAATTTTGAAGATGAATATTTCGGGCATATTTCAAAAAAAGTTCTAAAATTGAGGAACTTTATCAATCTTTATAATCCTAAATTAAAAAATAAATATTATCGTTATCTCATAATATATCTTCAAAAAAGTTTTAATATTTTTTTGGAAAAAATTTTATCTTTTAATATTAAAAGATTTGTTTCTCAGGATGCACCACAATCAATTACTTTGATGGACTTTCTGACTGAAAATCACTTTCCTAACAAATACTTTATCAAGTATTCGAATCATTATAAAAGGCCTATTATTGCCTATCTTCATGGATGGTATATTTTTACTGATACTGAAAAACAAGTTAGTGGAACAAGAGGGAAAAATAGAGTATTAAAGCTTTTACTCAGGTTATTATTTGAAAAGAAAATTAGAGTCTATGATAAATATATATTAGGTCCAACACAAAAAACCTTCTGGGGTTTGAATAAAATCGAATCGAATCGTTTGATTGAAATTGGCATTCCAAGGTTTACATACGAGTGGATTAACTGTTTTCAGAAAAAAGATAAATATGATAAAGAAACGAAATGCAGGGTCGCTATTTTCTTATCGAATAAAAAGTTTGGTGTTGATTTACATAAATTGACTAAATTAATAAAAATAATTTCAGAACTTAAGTATGTTACTCTCAAGATTGTACCTCATACTAGACAGGGCCTTTCATCTTTAAATGTAGAAGCCAATAACCTTCAAAAGTTTTTAACCAACGATAGTTCCTATAGAGTTGTTGATTGGTCAGATGTATGTATTGCATATGGAACAAGCATGATCTCAGAGATGTTAATTAAAAAAAAACCAGTAATTGTCCCAGATTTTTT
>Ga0181572_10003026_pt1 | contig 11895 bp, 5 predicted proteins | sample 101ome_26_FD_133004 | JGI IMG/M metagenome (GOLD analysis project Ga0181572, IMG submission 133004) | Coastal salt marsh microbial communities from the Groves Creek Marsh, Skidaway Island, Georgia - 101408AT metaG (megahit assembly) | ecosystem: Environmental > Aquatic > Marine > Intertidal zone... | reverse complement strand
GCGCCTCTCCAGAGTGATTGGATCTTGATCTGGAAGGTCTAGGAAATCAGCTGTCATGAATGAATCCAGCCCCCAGAAGTCGATCCTGCCTACCGGTAATTCCATCGATCTAGGTAGTCTGTCGGCATCCCACTTACCATCCAAAGCCAAGTTCTCAAGTGAAGAGACAGCACCATGGGCGGTTTCGACTTCATCCTTCCAATAGCCCTCATCCAAGCTACCGTAGTAGGCGTCACAGGCCCATGCTCCACTATGGTCGGTGAGACTCCCTTTTGGCTCGGTATGCCCATCAAAGGCCTGGTGGCCTGAACGTGGCACTGGGACATGGCCCAAAATCTGAATGACCATTGGGTAACCTGGCGGGAAGCGATTGACAATGGAGTGAATGCGCTGCTTGATACGCTCGATCTCCACCCGGTTTGACTCCCAATCCTCCTCGTCATGCCTTGCAGCAAGAACTTCGATCAAAGCCCAGCCATCGCCTTCCAGATCCTGGCGAAATTGCTGCATCTCCTCCTCCATGGTTTCAGCAACACCCTCTTCTCGAATGAGGATCAAATGACCTCGCTGATGAATGGGGGGCAGCCCTGAGGCAACAGTCATGCGGTTTTGATAGACTTCAAATTCAGGTTGGTCAGGCTGATGGAATTGATACTCGTAGATGCTTCCCACATGAATCGTGCGATCGGTATACGAGGATTCCTGGTAATTGGAAATCAGGCGTGTCCATTGGCTTTCGCCTAATACGCGGCGATCGATATCAACCGGAGGTAATCCATGGGGTGAAACTTGATACCTTCGCGAGAGTTCGATCACGGAGCGATTCTGGTCTACCCTGGCCGCCCAGGCATTGTCTGGAAGGGTTGTCGCACTCCATATATTGCGGGCGTAGTTGAATGTTTCCAGTTCATCCAGCACTCCATCACATGAAAGCGTGCCGTCCATGGCCGAACCAATCGCAAAACCACCTCTTTCGGCCTGACGATTAGGCAGGCTAGTCGGGGCAATCCCCGCCCCTTGCGCTCTCCGCTGGCCATTGATGTAGAGGTGCGTGTTGTGAAATTCCTGTGCCTTGGAGGGGTGGTTGACATTGTAGGCATAGACTGTTTTGGGCCCGTAGCTCAGTTCGATTTCATACCACTGGTCCTTTTCCAATTGCAGGTTGTTGGCTTCCAGATGCCTGATCCAGTGAGTCATCCCGGGTCCCTGAGATCCCAGGCTCAGCGAAGTGCGATCCTGATTGAAAAAAAGCCCCCACCATCCGTTCCCATCCTCAAGGTTTCCGACCTCGAGTAGGCGCGATCCAAATGGATGGCCACGGCTTCCGCTGGTCCAATTGGGTTTGAACCAGAATTTGATCGAACCTTCTCTCAGGTTGAGGTTGAGGTGGCCATCGGGTTCTCGGACCCGATAAATCAGCTGCGACCCCTGGCTAGACTGGTAACCCATCCCTGCATCAAAAGAATACTTTTGGCGGGCACTACGCATCCAAAGCGGCTTATGTCCAAGGAGCGTCTCCATGTTCTCATTTTCAAAGGCAAGGTGCGCGAGTTTGCGGTGATTGAACACCGTTTCGTTGATGGGATCGGTACCATTGAGAATTTCCTGACCATCGGTGATACCATCCTGATCTGTATCAGCATCCAGGTAGTTGGTTAAGTACACGCTAAGTTCCTCCTGATCACTCAGGCCATCCTGATCGGAATCCGGAGGGGTGGGGGAATAAGCAGCCATGATGGCTTCAGGGGTCCATCGATAGTTGTAAGTTGCCAACTCATCTAGAACACCTCCAAGGGTTGATGGGGTGTAAGGATGCATACCCACCATTAACCCGGATGCAAGCCGAGCCTCGTGTCCCGGGTATTCCTTGATCCCTATCCCACGGCCCACTTGTTCTCCATCGATCCAGAGGGTGGTATCATGGATGTTGTAACTCAAAACAATCTGATGCCATTGCTCAGCAACCCATTGGATTGGATGATCCAGCGAGACAAAGGATCGGCCGTTGGCTTCGAAAGCAAGCCGTAACCTGGATCCACCCTCATCGAAATGTAAATCCCACCAGGCATTGGGCAGCAGGTCGGAACGGTATCCCATGGCAAGGATGGGTCTTTCCTCGCTGGGGCCCTCTCCGCTATTCCAATCAGGTTTGAACCAGAAAACGATGGTTCCTTTTCGTAGATTGATATTGAAGATTGGCTCGGTGGAGGCTTCAGCGTAAGAGAAATCCTTGAATTCTTTGTCGTGAATATGCAAGCCATAGCCTCTCCAGCCCACGACCTGCTCCAAGCTGCCTTCCCAGCGAGGGACTTGGTTGCCTGCTTCCTGCAGTTGAGGGTTGTCAAAGGTAAAGGTGGCCAGCGTTCTGGGTAAGCCATCGGAATTGACCACTGGGTTGGTGCCCTCCTTGAGCTCTTGACCATCTGAGACCCCATCGTAATCGGTATCTGGATCCAGGGGGTCGAGCAGGAGGAATCCTTCATCCCTCGAGATGATTCCATCTCCATCCTCATCCGGTCGTGTTGCTTGGAAGTTTGAGAGGATTTCTTCTGGATCTAATGCGTGATTGAATATTTCCAGGTCATCAAGGATGACCTCAGCACTCAAGTTGCCGTGCAAGGCACTCCCGATACGAAGGCCGCTGGCATTTGCCGTCACCTCATCTGGGTAATTGGAAATACCTGGCCCTCGCCCTTTCTGGGAGCCATTGAGGTAGAAGCGTGACTCGAGGGCATTCCAGGTGACGGTGAATTGATACCACTCTTCTGAGCTCAGGTCGATGGGGGCATCAAACTGATAGACGGACCCTCCAGCCGCCTGGGTGATAAACTGAAACCGCTCTCGATCGTGATTGAACTGAAGTGCCCACCACCCAAGTGCTCCCTGGGGATCCCAAGTCCCAAGTTCGATCAGCCGCCCAACGCCACGAGGCGGGTTGAGCGGATCCCATTGAGGCTTGAGCCAGCAGCGCAAGGAACCTGCCTGAAGGCGGATGTTTAACGCCTGGTTATCCTGTCTGTAGGCGTATCGAAGCTGGGATCCTAGTGAGCTTGTGAACCTCCCGGCAGCGCCATGCCAGCTCCGGATCCAGTCGATCTGTTCGTGTTGGAGTGGCAACTGGTTGTTTTCGGTGAGGAAGGTGCCTCGATCGAAATCGAGATAAAAAATACGCTGCTCCGGAAAATCAGCCATGATCTTAGGGGACGTCCCGGCCAGCAGCTCATCCCGATCACCGACCCCATCCCCATCGGTATCGTAAGCCAGTGGGTCGGTTTGGTAGTAGGCCGATTCCGCGTAGTCGAGGATGCCATCCTGATCGGAGTCCTGAGACATGGTCTCAAGATCGCTGATCAATTGAGAGGGGCTCATGGCAAAGTTAAACACTTCCATGTCATCGATATTCCCCTGAACGGATCTGTCCCCGGCAGCTGAATTGCCGATCCAAAGCTTGCCCTGATCAAAACCTGAGTCAGGAGCAAGGAAGCCAGGATTGAGCTGAGAGGCGCGCAGTTCACCATCAATGTGGATTTGGATCCATTCCGCATCATAGGTCAGTGCGATTTGATACCAAGTACCCGCCTCGAAGGCGATTGGGGCATTTAACAGCCAGGGTTCATTCGCTGATTGCGAGCCTTGATATTGAAGCTGGACCAGGTCCATGAAGGGGTTGACCTGGAGGCTCCAGCGCCCTGAGCTTGAAGTGGATTCAGGCAGGACCCACTCCAGGAAGTGCCCAAATTCCTGCGGGCCTTCTCCGAGAAGAGCCAGGCTTGTCCATGTGGGCTGATACCAGAACCGAATCGTTCCCTGCCTTGGAGGGTTGAAAGTGAGTGCCTCTTTCTCTACGAGTGGGATTTCTAGCCCAGGTTCTTGACCTTTCCCAAAATGAATGGCTGAAAATTGATGCCCCTCTCTCAGTCGATCTGGATCGACTATCTGACCAGGTCCTTCCTCGAGGTTATCAAAACTGAGATACTTCAGCAGTCTTGGGAGGAAGATATCTGGATCATTTGGGTTCAGCTCTGGATCGGCTGCTTCGATATCATCTGATGTCCCATCCAGATCGCTATCTTGTAAAGATTGAGCCTGAAGCAGGGGACTCATCAGGAAGAGCCATACCGCAAGATACTGCATTGGAGTGCCAAGGCGCTGATCTTGTTTGCATGATTCAGAAAGTGCCTTCATCTTCAGACCATCGGAGTGCAAGACGGGTAGGCTATTTGGGCCAACTCCATGAGCTTGACTCATAGCGCTTTGATCAAGCCACAACGGTTCCACTGGGCTTGAGGCTTGTCTCCTGCTAAGACCTAGCACCAATGACTGTGGCTTGCGAGCGATAAATCATGCTCCCTCTGGCATGGCGTGCCTGCCCAGATGGGCTTGCTTTAGAGAGAGTCGACGTAAGCCTGCATTTTTTCCTCCTGACGCTCGATGGATTGAGCCAACTTGATTTGGGTGCGACTGCGATCCAGGTTGTGGAGGGGTCGATGGACCCTGAAGTAAGTGTCCCCTTGCAGGAAATCAGTGAGGAAGCGGAGCCCGATCGTGTAAGTCATGAGCTTGCCCGAAAAGGCGATTAGATTTTTCTCGGTGCGAGTCATCATCCCATCGGTGGCTTCAAGGTAGCCTCTGGCCAAGGCCTTGAACATGGGCATGCGCATCCGCACTTTTGAGAGATCGCGCTCATCCTCCATGGTGGGGCTGGTGGTGGTTCGAACCATGTCGCCAAAGTCATAAAGCAGTGTGCCAGGCATCACGGTATCCAGATCCACCACGCAGCATTGTTTTTGTGTCTGCGCATCCAGGAGCACGTTATTGAATTTAGTATCGTTGTGAGTGGTGCGCACCGGAAGCCTGCCTGAGGCGAGGGCCTTTTCCAATTTTCTGACCACAGATTCATGCTTCAAGAAGAACTGGATTTCCCGCTGGATGTGCTTGGCGCGGTTGATGCGGTCCTTCTGCAGAGCCATCACAAACGCGTCAAAGCGTTTGCGGACATTGTGAAAGTCGACAATGGTTTCATGGAGTCCGGGGGAGGGGAGATCTGAGAGCTGCTGGACAAACAGACCAAAGGCTTTTCCAGCTTCCAGAGCCTGTTTGGTGGATTCGACTGATTCGTAGGTACGAATGTTTTCCACATAGACATAGGTGCGCCAGTAGTGGCCATCATCGTCTTGGTAGAAGCAGTTCCCATCTCTGGAGGGGATCAGGATGAGGACCTTGCGCGTGATATCACTTTCGCCGGCATCGACCAATTTTTGGCGGATATGTCGAGTGACCCGATCCACATTGTCCATGACCTCCAAGGGTTTGGTGAAGACCTTACCATTGATTTTCTGGTGGACGTAGCGCACCTCATTGCCCCCTTGCTCGTAGGTGGCGGTGTAGGTTTCGTTAATATGGCCAATCTTGCATGGCTCAGCATGCAGGATTTGCCCATAAATGTGAAAACGGGTTGATATATCCCGCAGCTGTGATTCATCGTAAACCAGTCCCATTTTGCCTCCTTAGTCGCGAAGCTAATCTCTAGGCTGCGTCGTGAACAGCCCTTTTTCCCCGCTTGGCATCCTCAGGATTTGCTTGTACCCAAAGTATATTTGGGCAGTGGAGCCATCTCAGGCAGGACTCGGATTAAAAGGTCATCGGCCTGTCTGGATCCATCCCGAGGGGATTTGGTCGCTCGTCTGCCTTGATCATCCTCCCCGTTGAGGCCGACGCTGTAGAGCTCAAAGCCCTTGCCCTCGGACAGGCTCCGGTAGTGAAGCGGTTGGCGAGTCATGGGATCAAGCGGGGTCTTTTGAGCCCATTGAGGCACTAGGTTTTCTAAGCTTTCAGGGTAGACCCCGTGCTCAAGGAAATGTCGCTCCAGATCCACAGCGATCTTGGCAAGTTCGATCTCCAATTGCGACCTTACGGCCTTTGCCTGGGCTTTGTCCAAAGCAGGGAGTAGCATGCCTCCAAGCACACCGTAGTCCGTTTTAAATGAAAGGTGATCCCAGGAAACCAAGACCTCTTTCCAAGGATCGTTCTGCGAGGCGTTGGCTGCTTTTTCAAGATCCTTGATCATGGTTTCATAACCCATGAGGCACAATCGCCACTGCCTGGCCAGGAAGGCTTGAGCAAAGCGACCTGCTATCAAATTTGCTGCCCGTTCCATCCAGCTTGCCTCGGCCAGAGACACACCCCATACATCTTGCTGACCCAACTGGCGCAGGTAGCGCATGGCCTCCATGGGAGGGCGATCGAGCATGGGACGCATGGTGGCGTGACCAATGGCTCTTTCGGTGCGCAGGCTTTCATCCATCAGCTCAATCATCGAATAGGAATCCAGATGCTTGCGAATTTGTAACCAATCCTCATCCTGCCAGATATGGTGCTGGCGTGCTTCATCAATGGAACCGAGGGTGATGCTGACTTGGGCGATTTGGACCAAGCAGGAGATTAGCAGTGCCGAATCTCGCACTTCGGCTGTTCTTAGACCCAGCTGTGCTGACTGGAGGGCAGCTTTGGGATCCCTGTTCCAGACATGATACAATGTGGCCAGACTGGTAGCTTGGCTGAATTGCTTGAGCTTGGATAATTGTGGCAGCAGCATGCCGAAACCTGCTTCCCACTGATGAGGGTAAATATTCTCCTCGCGCCCCAGGGCTTGCGAAAGCTGGTCGAGATCTTCTTCCATTCCCTCGATCAGAGGTTTGAGCGCATCCAGGACGTTCTGTCGATCCGTTGGATACTCAATCCCCTCTACTGGTTCGAATTCATCTTTGGGCTGAAGCAGGTGGATGGCATTGGAAAGCATCGATTCATTCGGGTTGTAGAGCCCTGACTTCTCAGGATCGGGGCCCTTGTCCACCTGGATCCTCAATCGTGTTCTGGGTAACTCAAGCGGGACGTAACGTTGTCCCATCTCCTTGCGGGCTTGTTCGCCTTCGCTACCTGTCTTGCTAGCAGTGGCAAGTAGTTTCAGATACGGGTGGTCCCAGACATTTTGGTCGGGGTCATCAGAGACCTGTTGAAAATTTTCCAGCTCAAGAGGTTCACCAGCTTGTTTCAATTGCAACTGGTAGTCTTCGAGTTGCTTGGTTTCCTGGTTGTAAAGGCGCTGCGATCCACTGAACCAGATCACCGCCGCTAGGATGTAAGATCCGATGGGGATCAACGAGGCCGAGCCTTGCTTGAGAACCATGGCAACCATGGCCAATGGGTGAGTGAGTGGGAAGAAGGTCAACAAGGCGAGCCATTTGGTTCTGGCGGTCAGCACAATGGCACTGACCCATCCGACCATGAGCAGGCCCAGGGTAGAGAGAAAGATCAAGGTCGCGCCCTCCGGGAGATTATTCACCCACTGTTGAACATAAAAAGCCATATTCTGATGATCATCAGGCTTTTGCGGCGTGATCGCAAGCCAAAGGGATGGGAGCTGCTCAGCTAGGGGCTGAGGATGAAACGTGGTGGTTGCATCTCTCTAGCAGCCACTCGAATCAGCAGATCATCGCCGGAGTGACTTGCTTTGGCGGACGTTTGCTCCTGAGGAAAGCCTCCGTCGTCCTCACCGTTTAGCCCGAAGGAATAGAGTTCAAAACCTAGCCCCTGATCCAGGGATTGGTAGGGAAGGGGTTTGCCAGTCATCGGGTCGAGGCCCATGCCTGGATAATCTTCCAAATTCAGCGCAGCCAATCGCTCAGGATACTGTCCCTGTTTCAAATAAATCAGTTCCAGCTGAATGCATGTCCGGGTCAGGTGAATCAAGCTTTGGGTCTTGAACAGGCTGTCTTGGAATTGATTGAGTGCAGGCAACAAGAGCTGAGCAAAAATCCCTTTGGATCGGTAGGATTCTTGGTCCCAGTGAACCCGAGCTTTGACCCAGGCACCTGAAGCAGCGCGGAGGCTGGATTGTTCCAGATCCCGGATCATGGTTGCATAAACCTCCAGGCAGAGCCTCCATTGCTTGCAGAGGAAAGCCTGACTGAAGGGCGAGATCACTTGATCGACCAGCCACATGTTCGCCGATAGGCTTTTTGATGCCTGATCTGATCCTGTTAACTGTGCCAGGGCTTGGTTGCTTTGAGAAAATCCTCCTTGGATAATGGGTTCGATCGAGCTTTGCCCAAACGCGCGTTCGGAGCGGATACAGTTGGCAGCGCTATCAAGGAATTCAAAGCGCTGAAGTTGCTGATCCATGGCTTCCCAGGTGGGGGCATCCCAAAGATGCTTTGTCAGGGCCGCATGCATGCCTTCCAACGTGACTTGAAGCATAGCGGCCTGAACCAGGCGGGAGATAATCAAGTCCATGGACTGGGTGGCGCATAGTTCAAAGCCAAGCAGGGTGGATTGCCTGGCTGCCTCGGCTTCACCCAGGATAGTATGATGGATGGTCTTGAGTGCGTGGGCTGTTGCCATGTTTCGTAGGGTGCTCAGATGGGGGAGTAGCATGGCAAAACCCTTTTCCCAGGCGTATGGGTAATGGTTTTCAGGGCGTTGCAAGGCCTCGGCAAGCTGGGGGGTGTCCTTTTTGAGACGTTCAACCCATGGAGCCACCTGTGCGACCGAGCTTGCCATATCCTGAGGTAGGGTGACTGATTGATATTGCTCCGGCTCAGTCTGACTGAGTTGAAGGTCAGCAGCCAATCGCCCGTATTTCAGGAACGGCTGGTAGAAAGATGTGGGCATCTTCGTTCTGTCAGCGGGATCTTCCGCCAGTTCGGTTCTGGATTGGGGACGCTGGTAGGCGCCATAAACTTGATCCAGGCTTTCCTGGACCTTCGCAGCGTCTTGCTCACCCGAGGCAGCCTCTGCCAGGGGCTTGAGATAGGGGTGATCCCAGCGATTGCGCTCCGGGTCTGGGCTGACCCGCGCCAAGTCTGGGGCTCGAATCGGTTGGGCCTCATACTTCAGCTGGGCCAGGATCCGATGCATATGGCCGAATTCATGCTGGTGCGATCGATAGCCTCCCCAAGCCCACAGGATCATTCCCAAGAGATAAAAAGAGGGAGCCATCCACGCCTTGTCCCGCCATCGAATCAAATCGTTGAGGAGGGCCAAAGGGTGGGTGAGGGGAAAAAGGATCCAAAAGCAACTACCTCCCCGGCGCCATGCAATCAGGATCGAAACCAACCATCCAGCCAATATCAGCAGGCAGGTGCCCAAGGCCACCCATGGCAGGCCGTGAGGTAGCAAGGCAAACCATGGCGTTAAGAAAGGCATACCCTCAAGATGCCTGGGATGGATTGGGTAGGCAAGTGTCTCTACTCACCGAGGCATCGATGCTCGGGCAAGCGCAATGGGTGCTTGCCGATTTCAGCTTTGACCCAGCTTTCGGATGATGCAATGGTTCGGGGATTGTTCTCCAATCCGCCAAAGACGGATCACAATCATTTGACCTCATATGAAGCTATTGAGATTTGGGCCCATAGGGCAGGAAAAGCCAGGCATGGTGGATGCAGCAGGCAATCTTCGTTCACTTGAAGGGGTTGTTCCTGATATCGGTGGTGCCGTACTGACATCCGAAGGTATGCAGTCTTTGAAGGGGCTTGATCCAGAATCCCTGCCCCGGGTTGAGGGTCGTCCGCGCATTGGTCCCTGTGTGGCAGGTGTGGGGAAGTTTCTATGTATTGGCCTCAACTACAGTGATCACGCTGAAGAATCGGGTATGGAGGTGCCAGCCGAACCCGTATTATTCATGAAGGCGACCACCGCCATTTGCGGTCCCTTTGATGAGGTGTTGATCCCACCTGGCTCGGAAAAGACCGACTGGGAAGTGGAACTCGGCGTCGTGATTGGTGACACCGCACGCCATGTCGCCGAGTCCGATGCCTTGGCTCATGTAGCCGGCTATTGTGTCATCAACGATCTTTCCGAACGAGCCTATCAGCTGGAACGCTGTGGTCAGTGGGTGAAGGGTAAAAGCTACGATACCTTTGCCCCGATGGGACCATGGCTGGTGACTCCAGATGAAGTCCCCGATCCAGGCAATCTCTCGCTATGGCTGGAAGTCGATGGTCATCGTTACCAGAATGGTTCAACGCAGAAAATGGTCTTTGGGGTGGCACACCTAGTGAGTTACCTGAGCCGATTCATGACCCTGCAGCCGGGAGATGTCATCTCCACCGGTACCCCTCCTGGAGTGGGGCTGGGGCAGAAACCGCCGATCTACCTGAAACCTGGTCAGACCATGGAGCTTTCGGTGGAGGGCCTCGGGACGCAACGGCAGGTGACTCGTGCCGATCAGCCTTGAGGTTGCCACGAAGGTCGACGCCCTATCTGGGGCACAGGTATCCAGGGAGTACCCCCTAAAGGGTGTCGGTGCTCAGTTTTTCTGGACGCTGTCCAACGCGGCGTGAATGGCCTTTGTCTCCACCGAGTGCCCGGGAGACACTTTGCCCAGCCTGGTTGCCAGGACGAATTTCACTTGCCCCTGGCTCACTTTCTTGTCGAGTTGCATCGCCTCGAGCAAACGCTTGCGCTGGGCTCGATTGAGTGAGATTCGAGTGGGTAGACCGGTTGCTTTGAACAGGGCTTCAATGCGTTTTGCCTCCGAAGTCTTGAGCCCTGTCAGGGCCTCAGATAGATGTCCGGCTGCGACCTGGCCCACACTGATTGCTTCTCCGTGCAGGTAGGTTCCGTAGCGGGTGATGGCCTCGATCGCATGCCCAATGGTGTGACCGTAGTTAAGGATGGCTCGAAGTCCGCCCTCCTTCTCATCCTGGCCTACTACCTTAGCTTTAATCTGACAGCAGCGGGCTACAACCTGTTCCAGAAGACTCAAGTCGAGCTTGAGGATGCCCTTGATTTGGGTCTCCAGCATCTGGAATAGCTTGGCGTCCCAGATGATCCCATATTTGATGACCTCCGCCATGCCAGCTCGGAATTCGCGCTTGGGCAGGGATTTGAGGGTATCGAGATCACAAAGGACCAGCTTTGGCTGATAGAAGGCTCCCACCAGGTTTTTACCTGCCTTGAGGTTGATGCCGACCTTGCCTCCCACTGAGCTGTCTACCTGTGCAAGCAGAGTCGTAGGGATCTGAACGAAATCGACTCCGCGAAGGTAAGTCGCGGCCACAAAACCCGCCAAATCGCCAACCACCCCACCACCCAGGGCTACCACAAATGAACCACGTTCCAGCCGGGCGGCTGCCAACTGATTGTAGCAATCCTGCACCACTCTCCACTGCTTGGAAGTTTCTCCGTGTGGTATGGTGATTGTTTCGACCTTGTATCCATAAGCCATCAAGGCATCCTGCACGGTTCTGGCATAGCGCGGGCCGACCCGGTCGTCTGTCACGATGACGCCTCGCTGACCCAATTTCAGGCGCCGGCACTGAGCTCCGAGCTGAGAGAGCAACGAGCGGCCTACCAAGATGCGATAGGAGCGTTCCTGCAAGGGCACTTTGACGACTTTCATGGCCGAGGACCTTAGAGCATAGGGCCATGCAGGTCAAAGCCGCTTGTCGGGTGGTCATGCGGGATTCCTTTTCAAAAAGGCCATGGCCTGCCTGCACCTCGATCCGTTCCGACAAAAAGTTGAAAATGGGGCGTAACAGTGTCATGAACATGTGTATGAATCTGTGGAAGTTAGTCCTGCTTGCGGGGTGCTCAGTGGCACTGGTGGCCCTTTTTTACGATCCAGCGCCATCGGATCAGCCGAGTTTGGAAGAGGGAAGCGAGCCGGAGGCGGTGGCCTTGCTGACCAATGAAGTAGTTGAAACGGTTGAAATGGTTGAAACGACGGCTCCCGCTGCAGAAATTCGTTCCCTGTTCACGGTCAAGGGAGTCGTGAAATCCATCGAGGAGGATTTCTCATCGGCGCGCATCGAACACGAGGAAATTCCTGGCTACATGCAGGCCATGACCATGCCCTTTGCCATCGGTGATGCCGACGAGTGGTCTTCTATCCAG
>Ga0181572_10003023_pt1 | contig 11901 bp, 14 predicted proteins | sample 101ome_26_FD_133004 | JGI IMG/M metagenome (GOLD analysis project Ga0181572, IMG submission 133004) | Coastal salt marsh microbial communities from the Groves Creek Marsh, Skidaway Island, Georgia - 101408AT metaG (megahit assembly) | ecosystem: Environmental > Aquatic > Marine > Intertidal... | reverse complement strand
GAAATCGTCTGACGAGAACAAAACTTTGGCTTATAATTTACTATGAGTAATTACTGATGCTTTTTCAAAAGCTTTGCTACCTCGGGGGTGCCATCCGTATCCAGGGGCAAAGCATCTGCAAAAATGGTATGATCAACAGGCAAATCCCCATAAAGATGAGGAAACATCTGGCCATCTCTTGATGTTTCATAGCGAATGGGCAGACCTGTTGGGTCAACCGCTATTAGCATAAGCCCTTTTTGATTGGCGAAATATAATCTCGCTGTTTCTGCCGCCTGTTCTGCTGTAGACAAATGAATAAAACCGTCTTGAAGATCAAGGGATGATCCTTTTAAAACCTTATCATTAATAGCAGCTTGCCATTCTTCTTCATGGCAAATCTTATAGACAATTTCTGACATATCTTTCTCTTTGCTATCCCAATACAGGCGCTAAACCAATACAAGGCTGATGTTACACCATTAGCATAGCATCAAAACCCAAAACAATTAACCCATCCCTTAACCGCAATATTCAGGAATTGACCAAGCCCCTTGACTAAGTCTAGGCTTAACCAACAATTTCATCATGGAAATATGGCTATGAAAACAGGATTTATCGGCCTAGGTCAGATGGGCGCACCAATGGCGGCTAATTTGGTCAAAGCAGGTTATGAAGTTACAGGATTTGATATCGTCACCGCCGCATTAAATGGTGTGCATCAAGCTGATTCTCTTGAAGACGCCGCCCAGAATATGGATTGCGTGATTACTATGCTGCCTGATGGAAAAGCACTTCAACATGTTGCTAATGCCATCATCCCGCATATGACAAAAGGGGCATTATTCATTGATTGTTCTACCGTGGATGTTGCCGCTACGCGCGCAACAGGCGAGACGGCGATTGCCGCTGGCCTTGGCTACATTGATGCTCCTGTATCCGGTGGTATCACCGGCGCAATTAATGGAACCCTTACCTTTATGATTGGTGGAAATGAGACTGATGTGTCCCAAGCAATGCCTGTTTTTGATGCCATGGGCAAAAAGGCCGTGCATTGTGGCGACATTGGTTCAGGACAATCTGCAAAGATTTGTAATAACATGATCCTTGGTGCAACTATGATTGCCACTTGTGAAGCCTTTGATTTGGCTGATCGCTTAGGGCTTGATAGAGGTAAAATGTTTGATGTGGTCAGCACATCGTCAGGTTATAGCTGGTCAATGAATGCCTATTGCCCTGCCCCCGGCATTGGCCCAGAAAGCCCAGCCGACCATGATTATCGCCCAGGCTTTTCCGCAGAACTCATGCTCAAAGACCTTGGGCTTGCTATTGAGGCGGCCGAAAACGCCGGGGCTAATCCAAAAATTGGCAAAACCGCAAAATCAATTTACGAAACTTTTGTTCAAGAAAAAGGCAAAGGTAAGGATTTTTCTGCTATCTTGCCATGGTTGAAATCATCAGGATAATGTAGCGGAGTTTTCCACGCTGACCTTTCTTTGATAGGCAAAATTACTAAACTTTAGAGGAATATTTTATGCTGACACTTGAACAAGCAAACATCATCACTTCTGCCGCTTTATCTGAGGCCAGAAAACTAAACTTAAAACCTATTAGTATTGTTGTCCTAGATAACCGTGCCGCAACTGTTTCCATTCAATCTGAGGATGGCGTCAGCATCATGAGATCTGATATTGCTAAGGCCAAAGCCAATGGCGCCATTCAACTTGGCATGGGTAGCCGCGCTTTGATGAATCGTGCGGAACAACAAGCTTATTTTGTAGATGCCATTAATGGTCTGGCTGATGGCAAAATTGTACCTGTACCCGGGGGTGTTTTGATCCGCGATACCTCAGGTGCTATCCTCGGTGCTGTTGGCATTTCTGGTGACACCTCAGATAATGATGAGGCCGCGGCGCTTGCTGGCATTGCCGCTTCCGGTCTTGCCGCTGATGCAGGTTAAAACCTAGATCATGCGAAAAAAACACACCTCCAGATGGGCCAGTCTGCTTGGCTGGCTGGGGGTTATCCCCTTTATCGCGGCCGCTATTGGTAGCTATAGCCCTGATCCCATGCTGATGCAATTCAGCGCGGAATTGGGTGCTCGCTATGGTGTTTCTATCGCCATTTTTCTGGGCGCTATTCATTGGGGCATGTCCATTGATTATCCACAACAATCAACCAAATGGCGATTGATATGGTCAATTTTGCCCTCACTTGCGGGGGTTATTATTATGCTGATGCCAGCCACCGCCAGCCTTGGTTATGTGATAGCTCTGTTGGGATTATGCTGGTTGGTGGATTTCTTGATGGCAAGCATGGGATTGCTGCCATCTTGGTATATGCGCCTTCGTCATGGATTGACACTGGTGGCAATTCTCTCACTAGGTTTGATCATGTTTAGGTTGTCCGGTTTTTAGCTGATCGTGCCATGATGGTGTTTCCAAAAGCTACCAATGCTAATCCCACTAAAGACAGATAAGTCCATTCATAATCTTCCATCTGCTGTGAGATTAATAACGCCGCCACAGGAAAAATCACAGTGATATAGCTGGCTCTACCAGGCCCTATTCTGCCGACTAAGGTCAGATAACAGGTGAACGCCATGACCGTGGAAATAATCACTAGCCATGATAACCCCCCAAGATATTTCCAGCTATATTCCATAATGAACGCATCACCACGACATAATGCCACTAGCCCCAGATAACTCGCGCCATAAAGCATCCCCCAACTATTGCTAGAAATCACCGAAACTTGGCGACTTTGAAGACGGCCAGAAAGGATGTTTCCAAGGCTAAAAATCAATGTTCCAATAAAACAAAACACCAGACTTGCCCATGGTGCGTGACCTTTCTCTAATTCAGGAAGAAAGATTAAAAACACCCCCCCAATCCCTAAGATAGCGGCAACCAATAGCCTGACTTCTGGCCATTGGCGATCTAATATCGCTTTTTCAAGAATGACCATCAACGATGCTGTAGAAAACACAACCGCCAACAATCCTGAAGATACCCCGAGGCCGCCATAATAAAAATTTAAGAAATTAAAACTGAACAGAAATAAACTTAAAAAAGCGATCCTAAGATGAACTTCTTTTGCTAATCGTAACGAGTGGCCGGACAGTTTTGCGATCACCATCATGATGCATCCAGCAAATACAAACCGCCAGAACAAAGAGACTTCAGGCGCAACAACTCCTAATTGCCATTTCAAAGGCAACCAGCTTGTTGACCAAGCAAAAATGGTAAGGCCGTAAAGGAGATAATCAAATGGCTTCATAAATATTCAACTTTGAAATGGTCGGAGTGGCGGGATTTGAACCCACGACCCCCACACCCCCAGTATGGTGCGCTACCAGGCTGCGCTACACTCCGACGGGTTCTTTATAACCAAGCTTGTTCAGAAAGAGAAGCCCTGAAATATTGAAGATAAATGGAAAGGCAAACGGTTAAGACGCCGCAAACGCAATCATTATCAGTATGCCTAGATAAGGGTGCTGATGCTAGAAAGAGCTAAACCCCATAATCTGGCCTATTCTTCGATGATCTGGGCCATCCGCAAGGCCGCGTGCATCAACACATCTGTTCCTGCCCCGGCCCATTCTTTAGAGATCTCTTCAGCTTCATTGTGACTTAGCCCACCAACACAAGGGCACATAATCATTGCTGTAGGAGCAATATCATTAATCCAACACGCATCATGGCCAGCACCTGATACAATATCCATATGGGCATATCCTAAATCATCCGCTGCCTTACGAATAGTATCGACGCAATCTAGATCAAAGGCAGGGGGATCAAACTGGCCCACGATTTCAGATGAAAACGATACCCCAATATCACGGCAAAGGGCTTCGCCCCCTGATACCAGTTCTTCCACCATGCTATTCAGGATATCAATTTTATGTGAACGCATATCCACGGTAAAAACAACTTTACCCGGGATGATATTGCGTGAGTTGGGATAAACATCAATATGCCCGATCGCCCCAACCGCGTTTGGTTGATGCTTCATGGCAATGTCATGAACCAGTTCCGTGATAAGCGCCAATCCACGGCCAGCATTGCGCCGCATAGTCATAGGGGTTGAACCGGTATGGCTTTCTGTCCCTGTGACAGTAATCTCAACCCAGCGTAAGCCTTGGCCATGTGTAACCACACCAATGGGCTTACCTTCAGCTTCAAGAATAGGGCCTTGTTCAATATGCAATTCTAACAAAGCGTGCATCTTGCGTGCCCCGACTTGTTCTTTACCAATCCAGCCAATACGCTTTAATTCATCGCCAAAACGATTTCCTTCAGCATCAGTGCGATCATAAGCCCAATCTTGTTCATACTTTCCAGCAAACACACCGGATGAAACCATTGCAGGGGCAAAGCGCGTGCCCTCTTCATTTGTCCAGTTCACAACAACAATGGGATGTTTTGTTTTCACCCCTAAATCGTTTAGAGTTCGGATCACCTCAAGGCCGCCTAGAACCCCCAGAACACCATCATATTTACCGCCAGTGGGTTGAGTGTCCAGATGTGAGCCAATATAAACAGGTAACGCCTCTGGGTCCGTGCCTTGACGGGTGGCAAACATATTCCCCATGGTATCAACACCCATGGTCATTCCAGCATCAAGACACCATGTTTGGAATAATGCACGTGCCTCACCATCGGCATCCGTTAACGCTTGGCGATTATTACCCCCAGCAACGCCAGGACCAATCTTTGCCATTTCCATTAAACTATCCCAAAGCCGATCCGAATCGATCTGCAAATTCTTTGTGTTTTGCATAGCGATCTCCTCATTTCCTTAAAAGTTTGAATGAATAACAGACAGAACTTGCCCAGCTTCCCGGCTTTCCGAATCAAAATTAAAAAAATCAACTGATGCGAGATAGCCGTGATTGCGCCTCTTTTAATAGAATCACAGCCTTTGCAATACGATCCGAACGCATTGATGAATGATCAACTGTTGCTGATGGGGTTGAGGCAGAAAGTTCCGCAACCGCAGCATCTTGCTTAGGCTTAGAAAACCCTTTGAGGGCTTGTTGAGCGCCCTTAATCGTATAACCCTCTTGGTAAAGAAGGTTTTGAATCTTTTTCAACAGAACAATGTCTTCGGGGCGATAGTAACGCCGCCCCCCATTGCGCTTAATTGGTTTAAGTTGGTTAAATCGAGTTTCCCAAAACCGCAGAACATGGGTTGGGACATCTAACAATGAGGATACTTCTGAAATATTACGAAAAGCTTCGGGGTTTTTTTCAACCATGATGATACCCCTAATTAGCGGTTAACTTGAAGAATTAACCTTTTTTCGTAAAATATGGGAAGGGCGAAATGATAAGACCCGGCGAGGCGTAATGGGAACTTCTTCACCAGTTTTGGGATTACGACCAATACGCTGTCTTTTATTGAGAACGGTAAAGCTACCAAATGAGGTAATTTTAACATTTTTACCACTTTCAAGCGATTCAGAGATTTCATCAAGAATAGTGCCAACCATGTCAGCAGATTCATTTCTGGATAGCCCAATTTTTTGGTAAATAGCTTCAGCAATATCAGCGCGAATAAGAGAACGTTTCATGAGATAAAATTAATCAACAATATCAGCAACGTCAACACTTAAAATCATATCAATCAGGTTTACCTACACGAACAATAGATGCCCCCCATGCCAAACCACCCCCGATGCCTTCAAAGGCAACCACATCCCCATTTTTGATACGGTTTTCGCGCATCGCCTCATCAAAAGCGAGAGGTATTGAAGCGGCAGACGTGTTAGCATGACGCGAAACTGTTCGCACCACTCTTTCATCTGACATGTTAAGTTTCTTTTGTAAGTTATTGATAATTCTAATATTTGCTTGGTGCGGAACTAGCCAATCAATATCGTCTGCCTGAAGGCCAGATTTTTTAATAGCCTGATCCAGACCAGAGGCTAGTTTTTCAACTGCATGTTTGAACACATCCTGTCCACTCATCTTTACGGTGCCGACATGACCTCTGGCAGGCCCGCCATCAACATAAAGAATATCGCGAAAGCGGCCATCAGTGAAAATTACTGAGGATAATATTCCCCAGCCTTTTGCATCATCGCTGGCTTCAAGGATAACGGCCCCTGCCCCATCACCAAACAGCACCGCCGTGCTGCGGTCGTTCCAATCCAAGATTCGGCTAAAGGCCTCTGCCCCAATGACCACTATTCTTTTGGCTTTACCACTCTTGATCATTGCATCTGCCACATCCAGCGCATAAATAAAGCCTGCACAAACAGCTTGAAGATCAAAGGCAAAAGCTTGAATGGCGCCAAGTTTACGCTGGACCGTTGCCGCAGTTGAAGGAAAAGTGTCATCAGGTGTTGTTGTGGCAACGATAATGCCATCCATATCAGAGGCTGTAAGCCCAGCGCTTTCCAGCGCACGATTAGCTGCGTGTGTCGCCATGTCTGAGGTTAACTCATCATCAGCCACAATATGCCGCTGGGTAATACCAGTCCGCTGACGAATCCATTCATCATCCGTGTCCATGATTTTCGCAAGATCATGATTAGTGAGCACTTTTTCAGGCAGGTAAGACCCTGACCCCGTGATCAGCACTGATGGGAACGACTTTTCAGCATTGGACATCTTAAGAGGCTTCCTCTTTGTTTTTCATTTTTAACGATTGGGCCACTTCAATCGCATCAATAGATCGGGCGATGCCATTCTTCAGATCATCCATAAACCCATGGCGATGCATATCACTAGCGACCTTTATGGCATTGGCAATGCCATCCTGGTTGGCACCCCCATGGGATTTCACCACAATACCATTCAATCCTAATAGCACCGCCCCATTATAGCGTTGAGGGTTCATCATATCGCGCAGTTGTTGAAATGATCGCCTTGCCAAAAGATATCCAAGACGTGAGAATATGGTTGCGCGAAACGAATTGCGAATCATGGTACCGATTAGCTTTGAAGTACCTTCAGCTGTTTTCAGCGCAACATTACCGCTAAACCCATCAGACACGATGACTTGCGCTTCCCCCATGGGAATGCCGTCACCTTCGACAAATCCAGCATAGTTCATTTGGATTGATGGGTCAGAAAGAATGGAGGCGGCCTCACGAATAGAGGCACTGCCTTTTTGTTCTTCCTCACCAACATTAAGCAGTCCGATGCTAGGACGGTCCACTTTGCCAATAACACGATAAAAGGCATCACCCATCGCGGCAAATTGCACCAAATTCGTAGAGGAACATTCAATGTTTGCGCCCAAGTCCAGCATACAACACGACCCTTTGAGGGTTGGAAACAAAGCTGCTAGCGCCGGACGCTCTATCCCCTCAATGGTGCGCAGGACCATTAAGGCCATAATCATCAAAGCCCCTGAATTTCCAGCAGAAACAACGGCGCTGGCCTCACCAGATTTTACAAGATCAATCGCCAGACGCATGGAGGAGTTTTTACCTGATCGCAGAGCCTGTGAAGGCACCTCATCTGAGGCAACAATATCCTCGGTATGAAGGATATCGACTTGATGCAAAATAGGATTATCCTTGATCAGGGGCTTAAGCTTATTTTCATCACCAACCAGAATAGGCCGCAAAGCAGGATCATTCTGCATAGCAAGTGCCGTACCGCTTATCACAGACTGCGGAGCGTCATCACCGCCCATCGCATCTATCGCAAGTTTTATTTCATTTGTTGTCAAAAAATCTACGCCCCAAAATATTGTATTTTTCTATCTTGTTTTCTTCAAATCAGCAAGTTTTCCGAATGGCCCTTGATCATCTTTAGATTTAACAACGATATCAACAGGGGGGACATCATCTGCTCGCGGCCAGTCTGGTGCCTCAAGCAAGATCAACTGCGCCACAGTCTCACCAACGGGAATGGTGCGATTGATCATGGGCTCTGTTTGAACACTCATAGGATCAATCACGGCTTCCTCATCATCACCATCCATCACAGCAAAGCGCTCATCTACCTCAATCATAAGCGACTGGGTTACTTCAGCATCACTAATCACACAAGTCATCACGATTTCTGCAACAATTTTGCCTGTCATATGACAGGCTTCATTCGATAGCCGACTTAAGATGATCTGACCATCAAGGCGATCAATTCTTATCCATTCAAACCTTTTTGCTAACGCGTCTTTATCCTCAGCATCTACTTGAAAAGATAAACGAAACGGTTTAGTTGCCTCAACCTTGTCAAAATCTATGCTCAGATTAAGCATGACCATTATCCAGAATATCAATTTGCGGTGAGATTTTCCCAGCCAACAAATCGGCATCATTTTGATGATCAAGGTCTGAAGCCGCACGCATAACCTGATTTGCTAACTGTTTTGCCCTTCCCATATCGTCAGTGTCACGATAAACATTGCGCTCCAGTGCGGATATCAGCATTGCCTTATCTCCAGCATCAAGAGCCGCACCATAAGCCTTAACCCTGCCCATAAAGGCTGTGGCCATAACCTTTACCTTTTTTCCAACCTTATTTTCACTGACCCCAATTTCATGCAGACTTAAATCCATATCCGCAAACATGGTATCGATAAGTTCTTGTGCCCTTTGTTTACCAATGGTGTTCTCTGTCATTTTGGTTAAACGTCTGACAACAAGGGTTGCCACCAAACAAAGAGCATCAAAACGACCATCAAAAGTATCAGCAATGGCATATTGCTCATAGATTTGAGGAGTTCTTGCGGTTTCTGCGACTTGGCGATACAGCAATTCTGCTTCCACACTAGAGGGACGCGACCAATCGAGCACTTTTTTACGCAACCATTGCAACATCACATTGTTTGTCCTTGAAAGGCTAGGAGACGAACAAGACACCCACAGCCAAAGCTTGCATTGACGGGGCATTTACCTTATTGATAACTTGTTATTATCATGAAGACTCGAATGAAAAAACAAATTAATTTTGCCCTTGGCATTGGCCTTATGACAATGGTTTCCGCTTGCGGAAGTCAGTTGAGCCAACATGGCAATAGCCTTGATCCAATTGCTCTTGAACGGCTTGAGATTGGCGCCACCAGACAAGTTGAAATTGAAGCTATGTTTGGCAAACCCTCTGCGCGTGGGGCTTTTGATTCTGGGCGCATTTATTATATCTCGCAAGTGATGATAAAGGCACCAGCACAGAAAACCACTTTGCAGGAACGTACGGTTGTAGCTTTTACGTTTGATGATAACGATGTGCTTGAAGCCATTGAGTTTACTAATCAAGATGATGGCAAGACTGTCTATTATGTGGACAGCACCACCCCAACACCGGGTGATACCTTTGGATTATTTGATCAAATTCTTGGTAATATTGGTCGGCCGCCTGGATCAGGTGGTCAATAAATCTTATTTCTTGCTAGGCCTTTTTCATCGTCACGTCATACGGCATGATTTGAAGATTGTTTTAACTGGTTATAGTTTTATGCATTAAAAAACCCCTTGCAGCATGGCCGCAAGGGGTTAACACATGATAATCGTTGCTATTTAGGCAGCTAAAGCAGCCAGCATCAATAGAGCAACGATATTGATGATTTTAATCATAGGGTTAATAGCAGGGCCGGCAGTGTCCTTATAAGGATCACCAACGGTATCACCTGTCACTGCAGCTTTATGGGCTTCAGACCCTTTGCCGCCATGATTGCCATCTTCGATATACTTCTTGGCATTATCCCATGCACCGCCACCGGCAGTCATGGAAATAGCCACATAAAGGCCAGTGACAATAGTCCCAAGCAACATGGCCCCAACCGCAGTAAAGGCGGCTTCTTGGCTCACAGTAGCATTGATGACCATATACACAACTATAGGTGCTAATACGGGCAGAAGTGATGGAATGATCATTTCACGGATTGCGGCACGCGTCAGCAAATCAACAGCAGTGCTGTAATCTGGCTTTGCTTTGCCTTCCATAATGCCCTTGATCTCGCGGAATTGACGGCGGACTTCTTCCACCACCTCACCGCCAGCACGGCCAACCGCCTGCATGCCCATTGAGGCAAACAGATAAGGCAACATCCCGCCAATCAGCAAGCCAACCACAACATAAGGATCGGTTAGGCTGAAATTAACTTCGAGGGTTGGGAAATAGCGCTCAAGGTCGGCGATATAAGCCGCAAAGAGAACAAGTGCAGCCAAAGCAGCAGAACCAATAGCATAACCCTTTGTTACCGCTTTGGTGGTGTTACCAACTGCATCAAGAGCATCGGTAACCTGACGAACAGAGTCATCAAGTTCTGCCATTTCAGCAATACCGCCAGCGTTATCAGTGACAGGCCCATAAGCATCAAGAGCAACCACCATACCAGCAAGTGCCAGCATAGTTGTAGCCGCAATACCAATGCCATAGATATCTGCTGTGACATAAGACACAATGATACCAGCAGAGATAATAATCGCAGGAATTGCTGTTGCTTCCATCGACATCGCCAGACCAGAGATCACATTGGTACCATGACCAGTTTCTGAGGCCTTAGCAACAACCTTAACCGGACGGAATGACGTTGAGGTATAGTATTCAGTGATCCACACCATCAGACCAGTAACCACCAAACCTACAATAGCGCAGATAAAGTAATCCATGCCTGCTTCTTGACCAGCAAACACATGATCAATCAGGAAATAGATGGCAATAGCAGAGAGTACTGCGGTTGCAATAAAGCCTTTGTAAAGTGCACCCATGATGTTGTTAGAGGAACCAAGGCGAACAAAGAATGTACCAATGATAGAAGTCACAATACAAACCGCACCAATACCAAGCGGCAAGAGAAGCGCGTTCATATCACCACTAAGCTGAATGGTAGCCAACAGCATAGTTGCCACAATCGTTACCGCATAGGTTTCAAACAAATCAGCGGCCATACCAGCACAGTCACCAACATTGTCACCCACATTATCGGCAATAACCGCAGGGTTTCTGGGATCATCTTCTGGGATGCCTGCTTCGACTTTACCAACAAGGTCAGCACCGACATCAGCGCCTTTGGTAAAGATACCGCCACCTAAACGCGCAAAGATAGAAATCAATGACGCGCCAAATGACAGTGCAACCAAGGCTTCCATCATCTTATGAATTTCCATATTGATGCTGGACAAATACATATAATAGCCAGCAACACCAAGTAAACCCAGGCTAACAACCAGCATACCAGTAATAGCGCCAGATTTGAATGAGATGGAAAGTGCCTCAGCCAGAGAGCGTCTTGCGGCCTCAGTTGTGCGGACATTAGCCCGAACCGACACATTCATGCCGATATAGCCAGCAATGCCCGAAAGCACAGCGCCAATAACAAAGCCAATGGCAACATAAATGCCAAGGGTAAACACCAGAATAGCGGCAACAACAATGCCGACTATGCCAATGGTTGTATATTGACGGTTAAGATAGGCTCGCGCCCCTTCCTGAATGGCTCCAGCAATTTCTTGCATACGCTCGTTACCAGCACTTGCGGCGAGAACGCTTTTGGACGCCCAGACACCATAGAGCAGTCCAAGAATACCGCTGCCAATGGCCATATAGACGAAGAAATCATAATTCATGATTGGTTAGTCCTGTTTTCATGGGGTATGCGATAAGACCAGTTGACCCCCCAATTGCATCAACTGATCAAAAAGATAATCCGTTCTGAATTAGCCACATAGCCCAAGTGTTAATGGCCTATGCGATTGCAGTTCAATTCCGCTGTTTTATAATCAATGCGCTAAGTCTGCGCAATGAAAAACCTTCGTTTTTCTATGTTTCTGAAAGGGTTTTCCCCATTAAGCAAACTCTTGGGGTCGAAACTGGTGCGCGAGGCGGTCAAGAATGGCAGTGATATAGGCAGTATCTACTTCCCAGCTATCAGCGATAGCCGAATATTCAGCAATAATTGTTCGCGCAGAAATATCAGGTAAGTCTTCAAATTCCAACATTGCCAGCCGTAAAATATCACGAT
>Ga0181572_10003017_pt1 | contig 11915 bp, 10 predicted proteins | sample 101ome_26_FD_133004 | JGI IMG/M metagenome (GOLD analysis project Ga0181572, IMG submission 133004) | Coastal salt marsh microbial communities from the Groves Creek Marsh, Skidaway Island, Georgia - 101408AT metaG (megahit assembly) | ecosystem: Environmental > Aquatic > Marine > Intertidal... | reverse complement strand
GATGGTTTCGGTGAAATGCGGTTCGGCGGTGACGCCGGGCTGAATTTCGAGGATACGGATCAGCGTGCCGTTTTCAGGGGGCGGACGGCCGACCTGGCGCGCGCCGGCGTCTTCGTTGCCGTCATAGGACGCGGGCGCCGCATCGGTCAACCAGATCAGCCTCGAATCGTGCCCCGGCCGCCGCGATGTCGCGTTCGACGCGATATCGTCGATCAGCACGCAGGATTTGCCGTCTTCGTCGTGCCCGGTAACAACCCGCCTGACATCCATTTGGAACTCCCTGAATGATGAAACGGGAGTTTATGTGATTCGCGTCGCGGTGTCAGTAGGGCCTGACGATCCCGGTTTTTTTCAGGGCGGCGGCCTGACGCTTTTCCAGCGCATCGACATCGAAATCGCCGATCAGATCGTGGAACAGGCGGTGCCAGTTTATTTCCGCCTTCAGGTGCAGGAACACCGATCCAAGCCCGATCGCGGCGCGGTCCATCAGGACGAATTCGCGCGGCGGAGTGACGCCGCCCAGACGGCGCAGTTCGCCATGGACCTTGTTGGCGATCTTCGCGCCGTACATGGTGCCGTCGGTCTCCTGGATTTTTCGGGGACGGTCCTCCAGCAACGGGCCGTAGACGAACTCGGCCCACATGTTCAGCGTATCCAGCACCTCGTTCGACAGATCGTCGAAGCCCCAGGTCTCGTAGGCATGGACGGCGAGATCGCGGTCGCCGGTTTCCAGCGACTTGTAGAGATCGATCACGCCCTTGACGAAGCGCGAATGAAAGATGCGGATGCAGCCGAAATCCATCAGGTTGACCGATCCGTCGCCGCGCACCGAGTAATTGCCGAGATGGGGGTCGCCGTGGATCGTGCCGTAGTAATAGAACGGCACGTACCAGGCGCGGAACATGTTTTCCGCCACCCGGTTGCGGGTTTCCAGATCGGCATCGACCCAGTCGAGCAGACGCGTCCCGTCCAGCCAGGTCATGGTCAGCAGACGGTCGGTCGACAGATCCGGCACGGGCTCCGGCACGCGAACGCCGGGCTCGTCCTCGAGCATCAGCCGGTAAAGATCGATGTGCCGGCGTTCCAGTTCGTAATCCAGCTCCTCGCGCAGGCGGTCGGACACTTCCCGATGGATGTTACTGAAATCGACGGCCTTGTCGTAACGGCTATAGATCGAGAACACGATTTTCAGCTGTTTCAGATCGGCCTCGACGGCGGATTTCATGTCTGGATACTGCAGCTTGCAGGCCAGATCGCGCCCGTCCGGGTGGACCGCCCGGTGGACCTGACCCAGCGACGCGGCGGCGGCGGCTTCCTTCTCGAAACTCTCGAATTTCCCCTGCCAGCCGGCGCCGAGCTCGGTGGTCATGCGGCGGCGCACGAACAGCCAGCCCATGGCCGGCGCATTGGATTGCAGCTCGGCCAGTTCGGTGACGTATTCTTCCGGCAGCATGTCCGGAACCGTCGACATGATCTGCGCGACCTTCATCAACGGGCCTTTCAGCCCGCCCAGCGCCTGTTTCAGGTCCTCCGCATGCTTGCCCTTGTCGAGGCTGAGGCCGAGATAGCGTTCGCCCGCGACCCGCGCCGCCAGTCCGCCGACCGCCCGGCCGACCTTCGCGTAGCGTTTGGCGCGGCCGCCGAGCGAATTGTTTTCGGACTCGCCGGTCAAGACGCTCTTCCCCCTCTCCCTAACCCTCCCCCCTTTGGGGGGAGGGAACGCGAAACACGTCCAAGCGGCCAATTCCGTCCCCTCGCCCCTTCGGGAAGAGGGCAAGGGAAAGGGGAAAACAAGATCGCGATAGCGATGATACTCACTCCATCGCTTCCAGCTCGTCGATCATGCCGCGGACAACGTCCAGGCCCTTTTGCCAGAACGCGGCATCGGAGGCATCGAGACCGAACGGCGCCAGCAGTTCCCGGTGCCGCAGCGTGCCGCCGGCGCGCAGCATGTCGAGATATTTATCCGCAAAACCGTCCACCGCCTGTTCGTAAACCGCATACAGCGAGTTCACCAGGCAATCGCCGAACGCATAGGCATAGACGTAGAACGGCGAATGGATGAAATGCGGGATATAGGTCCAGTACCAGCGGTAATTGTCGTCGAAGCGGATGGCGGGGCCGAGGCTTTCCGTCTGGACCTCCATCCAGATGTCGCAGATGTCCTCGGCGGTCAGTTCGCCGTCGCGTCGCGCGGTGTGGACCCGCAGTTCGAAATTGAAAAACGCGATCTGGCGGACGACCGTGTTCAGCATGTCCTCCACCTTGCCGGCCAGCATCACCTTGCGCAGCGTCGGGTCGTCCTGCGCTTTCAGCATTTTCCGGAAGGTCAGCATCTCGCCGAAAACCGACGCCGTTTCGGCCAGGGTAAGCGGCGTGTCCGCCATAAGGTTGCCCTGCGGGGCCGCCAGCACCTGGTGACAGCCGTGCCCAAGCTCGTGCGCCAGGGTCATGACATCGCGCGTCTTGCCCTGATAGTTGAGCAGCAGATAGGGATGTGCCGACGGCACGGTCGGATGCGCGAACGCACCCGACGACTTGCCTTCGCGCACCGGCGCGTCGATCCAGGCATTGTCGAAAAACCGCTGGCCGATATCGGCGAGATCCGGCGAAAAATCGCGATAGGCCGTCAGGACCGTTTCGGTCGCCCGGTCCCAGGGGATTATGCTGTTATCGGCGTCGGGCAGCGGCGCGTTACGGTCCCAGTGGTCAAGCTGGTCCTTGCCGAACCAGTTCGCCTTCATCGCGTAATACCTGTGCGACAGGTCGGCATATGATCCGGTTACGGCGGCGTTGAGCGCATCGACGACCTCGTCCTCGACCTGGTTCGCCAGATTGCGGGACGATTCCGGACGCGGAAAATTGCGCCACCGGTCCTCGATTTCCTTGTCCTTGGCCAGCGTGTTTGTGATCAGCGAAAACGTCCGCGCATGCCTGCCGAGCTCTTCGCCGAGGGTTACCGCAGCCGCTTTGCGCACAGCTTCGTCCGGGTTGGACAGCATGTTCATGACTTCTTCCGAGGTCAGCTTCCGACCATCGTGTTCGAACCGCATATCGGCCATGGTTTCGTCGAAAAGCCGGTTCCAGGCCGCGCGGCCCGCGACGCGCTTGTCGTGCAGCAGGCGCTCCATCTCCTCGCTCAACTGATGCGGGCGGAACGACCTGACATCGTCCAGCCACGGCCTGTATCTGGCGGCTTCCGGCGATTTGAGCTGTTTGGCGACGGTTTTGTCGTCGATCTCGTTCAGTTCCAGCGAAAAGAACAGCACGTCGGCAGAAATGTCGTTCACCCGTTCCTGCATCGACTGATAGAATCGGCCGATTTCGGGATCGGACACGTTGCCGGCATAGACCAGCTGGGCGTAGGACATGACGCGACCCATGATCTCGTCGATCGCTTCGTATTCGGCAATCGCCGCACCCAGAGCGTCACCCGCAAGCCCGGCCAGCCTGCCCTTGTAGCGGTCGGAAAAAGCCCGGGACTCGGTAGCGGCGCGATTGAGATCGGTCTCCAGTTCGGCGCTGTCGGTCGCAGGATACAGATCGGCGAGGTCCCATTCGGGCAGGTCGCCCAGCGAGGCGTCTTTCGGCATGTCGGCGGTGGAGGTGGTCATCTATGGTTCCCTTCCTGTCCCCACGATATAAGTTCTTCAGACGAATACGCCAACAGGGTGAACGATGGATTACGATAGCTTGACCAGCCTGCCGGCCATGTTTTTCGCCAATACCGCTGAGATCGGCGACCGGCCTTTTTTGTGGGCGAAACGTGATGGCGACTGGCGACCGACCACCGGTTCGAACGCGCGGAACCAGGCCGCGGCATTAACGAACGCCCTGATCTCGCTCGGCGTCTCGAAGGGCGACCGGGTGGCGCTGGTCGCGGAAAGCCGGCCCGAATGGATGATCGCGGATATCGCCATCATGGCGACCGGCGGCATCGCGGTGCCCGCCTATACCACCAACCAGGTCAGCGATCATGTTCACGTCCTGCGAGACAGCGGCGCGAAAGGCGCGATCGTGTCCGGCCCGGCGCTCGCGAAGAACCTGCTGCCGGCGGCGGCCGAAGCCGGACTCGATTTCATCGTCGCGATGGAACCGTTGACAGAAGCGCCGGACGGCATCGCCATCCATCTGTGGGACGATGTGATCGCGGCCCATGGCGGCGATGCGCCGGATGCGTCCGGCGTCGCCCGCACCGATACGTCCTGCCTGATCTACACGTCCGGCACGGGCGGCGTGCCGAAGGGCGTGATGCTGAGCCACGGCGCCATCATCTCCAACTGCAAGGGCGCTTACGACCTGCTTCTCAACCTGGGGCTCGACGACGAGAAATTCCTGTCCTTTCTGCCGCTGTCGCATTCCTATGAACACACGGCCGGCCTGATGTTCCCGCTATCGATCAAGGCGCAGATCTACTATGCCGAAGGCGTCGACAAGCTGGCCGCCAATATGGAAGAGGTCAGCCCGACGATCATGACCGCCGTTCCGCGCCTGTACGAAACCATGCACGGACGCATCGTGCGCGGCGTGCAGCAGAAAGGCGGCCTGTCGGAAAAACTGTTCATGAAGGCGGTCGAGACGGGACGCAAGAAATACGAAGGCAAACGCCTCGGCCTCGGCGAAGCGCTGCTCGACCCGCTGCTGACCAAACTGGTCCGCAAGAAGGTCGCCGGGCGGTTCGGCGGGCGGCTGAAAGCGATGGTGTCGGGCGGCGCGCCGCTGAATTACGACATCGGCACGTTCTTCAAGGCGCTCGACGTGCCGTTGCTGCAGGGCTACGGACAGACCGAATCCGCGCCGATCATCAGCTGCAATCTGCCGCACAGGAACAAGATCCACACCGTCGGGCCGAAATTCGTCGATGTGGATCTGAAAATTGCGGAGGACGGCGAAATCCTAATCAAAGGCGAACTGGTCATGCAGGGCTACTGGAACATGCCGGACGCGACCGCAGAGGCGATCACCGACGGCTGGCTGCATACCGGCGATATCGGCGAAATCGACGAAGACGGCTATCTGATGATCACCGACCGCAAGAAGGACATCATCGTCAATTCCGGCGGCGACAACATCGCGCCGCAACGGATCGAAGGTTTCCTGACCCTGCAACCGGAAATCGCGCTGGCTATGGTCTACGGCGACAGGAAGCCGCATCTGGTGGCGCTGATCGTGCCCGATCCGGATTTTATGGCGGACTGGGCCAAAGCGAACGGCAAGCCAAAGGATGTCGCGGCGCTGGCGGAAGACGAAGATTTTCGCAGCGCGATCGCCGCCGCCATCGACCGGGTGAACGAGGATCTGTCCGTGATCGAACGGGTGCGGCGCTTCATCGTGGTCGCGGAGGCGTTCTCGATCGAAAACGAGATGATGACCCCGTCGATGAAAATCCGCCGTCACGTCATCAAAGACCGCTACGGCGACGCGCTGGAAGCGCTGTACGTGCGGTAAATTTCCTGTGACAAAAAACGGGCCTTTGCGGGTTTTGCATTTATGATTCCCCGTAAAGCCTATCTATAGGGGGTAAATCCGGTGGCATTTCCATGTCGCCACGTCCTAGACTGTCCACAAGGAGCCCAGACCGTGATTCCATTGCCCCGATTTGCCCGAGTTATTGCCGCTGCCGCCTCGATGGCCGCTCTCGCCGCCTGCACGCAACCGTCGGGACTGGTCAACGTCGCGTCCTCTCCGGCGGAGGACCGGTCGCTGCAGACGCTGCGCGACGATGCAGCGATCACGCTCGACATCAACGAAGCCCTGGTGGGCAAGCAGTACAGCGATCTGTTCGCCGAGATTTCCACCGATGTTTACGAACACGTGGTCATGCTGACGGGCACCGTGAAGTTCGCGCAGAACAAACAGCGGGCCACGGATCTCGTCCGCGGCATCAAGGGCGTGAAACGCATCGTCAACGAACTGCAGGTCACCGACGATTACGGGCCTGCCACGGCGGCCAACGATCTGTGGATCGAAACCAAGCTGAAAGTGAAACTGCTGGGCACCAAAGGCATCCGGTCGATCAATTACCGCTGGCGGTCGGTCAACGGGGTCGTCTACGTCATCGGCGCGGGCCGGTCTCAGCAGGAAATGAACACGGTGCTGAACGTCATCCGCACCACGGAACGCGTCAAGAAGGTGGTCAACCACGCGTGGGTCAGGCCGCCCAAGGCGAGCTGAAAACATCGGCCGCATAGGGCCGGCAAACGAGGGAACAATCAATGGCGAACAAGGAAAAGGCGCTGATCGTCGGCGCTGGACAGGGATTGAGCGCGTCGCTGGCGCGGCTGTTTGCGTCCGAGGGCATGGACGTCGCCATCGCCGCACGCAATACCGACAAACTGTCGGCGCTGTGCAACGAGACCGGCGCAAAGGCTTACGCCTGCGATGCGGTCGACGCCGCACAGGTCGATACGCTGTTCGCCGCCGTCACCGCCGATATCGGCGAGCCGGACGTGGTGGTCTACAACGCGTCCAACCGCGCCCGCGGCCCGGTGCAGGATCTCGGCCCCGAAGCCGTACGGACGGCCATCGAAGTCAGCTGTTTCGGCGGGTTCTTGGTCGCCCAGGCGGCTGCCAAACAGATGATTCCCCGGGGCAGCGGCACCATCCTGCTGACCGGCGCATCGGCGAGCGTAAAGGGCTATCCGAATTCATCGTCGTTCGCGATGGGCAAGTTCGGCCTGCGCGGCCTCGCGCAGTCGCTGGCCCGCGAACTGCAGCCGCAGAACATCCATGTCGCCCATTTCGTGATCGACGGCGGCATTCTGCAGGGCCCGGACGACGGCCGCGCCGCGGAACGCGGTGAAGACGCGATGCTGCTGCCGGACGAAATCGCGAAGGACTACCTGCATGTCCATCGCCAGCACCGGTCGTCCTGGAGCTGGGAGATCGAGCTGCGCCCGTGGGTGGAGAAGTTTTAGAGTCCTGCTTTTCCATCGTCATTCCCGCGCAGGCGGGGATGACGCGAACGAAAAAGGCCGGTCTTTGACCGGCCTTTTGACACGATTGTTGACGAGCCTTATTCCGCCGCTTGCACCGACTCCATTGGCCGGTCGAGCATGCCGAGCGCGGAAAGATAGGTGTCGAGGAGAAACTCGGCTTCCTGACGGTCACTGTCGTCCATTTTCCGCAAGCTGATTACCTTACGCATGGTTTTCACGTCGAAGCCGCTACCTTTGGCTTCGGCGTAAACTTCCTTGATATCGGCCATCAGGGCCGTTTTCTCTTCTTCGAGCCGTTCGATCCGCTCGATGAACGAGCGCAGCCTGTCCTGCGCGATGGGGCCGCCTTCAGCCATTTTAGTACTCCCTTGGTGTCCCGTGATACTGAGGCCGAGACTACGGAGGGGCCCGCGAATCGGAAAGAAACGAGGCCGCCGGGTTATCCACAGACGCCTATTTTCCAGTGGAAAACAGGCCGCACCCCTCTGGATTAGTGGATTTATATTATGACTGGTCCCGCCAACTCCCCATCCCGGCCAACCACGGGATCGTCCTTATAGGTGGCCGGGACCAGGAGTGGGCTGGTGCGGCACCGATTGAGCGGAAAACAAATCAATGTCCCTTGTTTGCCTCGGCGAACTTGGCCTGCTGCTCCGGCGTGGCTTCGGTCTGGTACTTGTCGCGCCATTCCGAGAACGGCATGCCGTAGACGATTTCGCGCGCCGCGTCCTTGTCCATGTCGATGCCCTTCTCGTTGGCGGCTTCCTGGTACCAGCGGCTGAGGCAGTTGCGGCAAAAGCCCGACAGGTTCATCAGGTCGATATTCTGGACGTCCGTGCGTTCGCGCAGATGGTCGACGAGGCTGCGAAATGCGGCGGCTTCTAGTTCGAGGCGTGTCTGGTCATCCATGAGGGTTCTCCTTGGCAGTGTTCGGGCCTGATATAGGACGGATCGGGCCGGCTTGCAAAAGGCCGTTGGAGCCGCGCGCCGCAGCCGATATAAGGCGGCCCATGACCGCCGTTTCCGACCCTGTCCGCCTCCGCCGCGAACGCATCGCAATACTCGCCATATTCATCGGCGCGGTCACGATCGCGTTTGCGCCGATCCTGGTCCGCCTCAGCGAGCTGGGTCCGATGGCGACCGGATTTCACCGGTTTCTGCTCGCCATCCCGCTCTATTGGCTGATCGCCGCCGCCCTGCCGCGCCGGGAAGAGCCGGCGGGCAGTGAAACGCCCCGGTCAGTGCGCGATTTTCTGCTGATCGGCATGGCCGGACTGTATCTCGCCGCCGACATCATGGCCTGGCACTATTCCATCCAGATGACCACGGTCGCCAATTCGACGTTGCTGGCCAATGTCGCGCCGGTGTTCGTGGTGCTGGGCGGCTGGCTGCTGTTCCGCACACGGGTCACCGGCACGTATCTGACCGGCCTCGCCGCCGCGATGACCGGCGTCTTCATCCTGTCGCGGGCCAGCCTGTCGCTGAGCGAGGATCATTTTTACGGCGACCTTCTGGGTGTGCTGACGGCTGTGTTCTATGCCGCCTATCAGATGTCCGTCGAACGGCTGCGCAGGCGGTTCTCGACCATGACGATCATGAAATATGCGATCCCGGTCAGCGCGCTGTGCATGGTGCCGGCGGCACTGGCCAGCGGAGAAGAACTGTTCCCCGTAACCCTGGCGGGGTGGGCTTTTCTGATTGCTCTGGCGGCCGGACCGCAGGTTTTCGGACAGGGCCTGATCGCCTGGGCGCTGGCGCATCTGCCGGTCGCCTTCGCCTCTGTCAGCCTGCTGCTTCAGCCGGTCACCGCGGCACTGGTGGCCTGGATGCTGTTTGACGAAGTCATCGGACCGCAGCAGGCGGTCGGCGGCGTGATCGTTCTCGCAGGGATCATGCTGGCGCGCCGCGGGAGCACCCGGCGATGACGCTGCTGGATCCGAAGTCGTTTCTCCGCGATCTGTTCGACACCGCCGTCGCCGCCGCCGATCCGGCGCAAGTGCTGCCGCCCTTTCTGCCGGCGCCGCCAAAAGGGCGCACGGTGCTTCTGGCCGCCGGAAAGGCGGCGGCATCGATGGCGCACGCCGCCGAAACCCACTGGAACGGCGACCTCTCCGGTCTGGCGGTTACCCGATACGGACACGGCATCGCCTGCGAGCGCGTCGAGGTGATCGAGGCCGGACACCCATTGCCCGACGATGAGGGCCTTGCCGCTGCCGGACGGTTTCTCGATCTGGCCCGGGATCTGACGAGTGACGATCTGTTACTGTTTCTGGTTTCGGGCGGTGCCTCCGCCCTGTTGGTGCAGCCGGCAGACGGGCTCGCGCTCGAGGACAAGCAGGCGATTACGCAGGCACTGCTGCGATCGGGCGCACCGATCGACGAAATGAACTGCCTGCGCAAACACCTGTCCGCGATCAAGGGAGGGCGGCTTGCCGCAGCGGCGCATCCCGCACGGGTGCTCACGCTCGCCATATCGGACGTGCCGGGCGACGATCCGGCCGTCATCGGTTCCGGACCGACCGTCGGCGATCCAACCACCTGTGAAGAGGCGCTGGCGGTCGCGGACAGGCGCGGCATCTTGCTTCCCGGATACGTGCGCGGGGCGTTGCGCCGGGGCGATTGGGAATCGATAAAACCTGATCACGCTGCGTTGGCGGATTCCGAATTCGAACTGATCGCCCGTCCCTCGAACGCGCAGGATGCAGCGGCCGACGCCGTACAGGCGGCCGGGCTCGAACCCACACTGCTGGGCGCCGATCTTGAAGGCGAAGCCCGCGATCTCGGTCGATCCCATGCCGCGCTTGCCAAATCGGCGTCTCCCGGCGTGATTTTATCGGGCGGCGAAACGACGGTCACGGTAAAGGACGGCCAGGGACGCGGCGGGCGCAACTGCGAGTATCTGCTGGCACTCGCCATCGCGCTGGACGGAGCGCCCGGCATACATGCCATCGCCTGCGACACGGACGGCATCGACGGGACGGAAGACGCCGCCGGCGCGATCATAGGTCCCGATACGCTGGCCCGGGCGGCAGCGGCGGGACTGGACGCCGCGGCCATGCTCAGTGCCCATGACAGCTACACCTTCTTCGACACGCTGGGCGATCTTGTCCGCACCGGTCCGACCCGCACCAACGTCAACGATTTCCGCGCCATCCTTATCTCCGGTGGCGAACGCCCGCCGCCTGCTCTATAACCCGGCACATGAACCGCAACCGGCGCGCCAAGATCGTAGCCACGCTCGGGCCCGCGAGCGACCGTCAGGAACAGATCGAAGAACTGTTCGTTGCCGGCGCGGATGTATTTCGCTTCAACTTCAGCCACGGGGCGCATGCGGAACACAAGGCCCGCATGGATGCCGTCCGCGCCGTCGAAGCCAGACATGGCCGCCCGATCTCGGTACTCGCCGATCTGCAGGGACCCAAGCTGCTCATCGGCCGGATGGCGGACGGCGGGATCGACCTCGAACAGGACCAGTCCTTCAGGCTGGATCTGGACCATAAGACCGGCGATCAGGATCGCGCGCCGCTGCCGCATCCGGAAATTTTCACGGCCCTGAAAGAAAACACCCAGATTTTGCTGAACGACGGCAAAATCCGGCTGCGGGTGACGGAGATAGGAGACGGTTACGCGGACACGGTGGTAGAGACCGGCGGCCTCCTGACCGACCGCAAGGGCGTCAATGTGCCCAACGCGGTGCTGCCGGTCGCAGCGATGACAGACAAGGATCGCGCCGATCTGCAGTTCGCCCTGACACTGGGCGTTGACTGGGTCGCGCTGTCCTTCGTGCAGCGGCCCGAAGACGTGGCGGAAGCCCGGAAGATTATTCAGGGCCGCGCCGCGGTGCTTTCAAAACTGGAAAAACCGGCGGCGATCGACCGTCTGGACGAGATCATCACCCTGTCGGACGCCGTCATGGTCGCGCGGGGCGATCTGGGCGTCGAACTGCCGCCGGAAGACGTGCCGGGATTGCAGAAACAGATCGTCCGCCATTGCCGCGAGGCCGGAAAGCCCGTCGTCGTCGCGACTCAGATGCTGGAATCGATGATCAGCGCGCCGGCGCCGACCCGGGCCGAAGCCTCCGATGTTGCCACCGCGATCTACGACGGGGCGGATGCGGTGATGCTGTCGGCGGAAACGGCTGCCGGCGATTACCCCGTCGAAGCTGTCTCGATCATGGGCCGGATCATCGCCCGAACCGAACGCGACGAGGCCTATCGCGCGATCATGGACACCACCCATCCCGACCCGGAAAGCACCGCGCCGGATGCGATCACCGCCGCCGCCCGGCAGGTCGCGGAAACCATTGGCGCCGCTGCAATCGTCACCTACACCACCTCCGGCTCGACGACGCTCCGCGCCGCGCGCGAACGGCCGGACGTACCCATCCTGCGCCTGACGGAGAGCGAAGCGACGGCGCGGCGGCTGGTTCTGGTCTGGGGAATACACGGCGTGATAACCCAGGATGTCAGGAATTTTTCCGATATGGTCGACAAGGCCTGCCGCATCGCGCGGGACGAAAAACTCGCGCAGAAAGACGAAAGGCTGGTGGTCACCGCGGGCGTGCCTTTCGGCACGCCGGGCGCCACGAACATTCTGCGGATCGCGTGGGTGGGAGACTAGATCCAATTCCGTTTATGCGGAATCGTACCGGTCGAATATCAGACGCTCTGGCGCGACCGGCGGGAAAATCCCAGACAGATAAGACCGAGCCCCAAAACGGCATGCGTTCCGGGTTCCGCAACCGGCGAGAACTCGGAAGGCGGCGGCAATTCGCCGAATCTGCCGAGCGCCAGCATCCCGTGCCCGTTGGTTTCGAACAGGACTTCGCCGTTTGTACCGGCGGTGTTCAGGTCCGAGACGCTGTTGCCGTGATTGAAATACAGGCTCGACACACCGGCGAGCAGCGGGTGGGGGCCATTGGGCGCAATATTGCCGCTCTGGAAATTATAGTTGCCCTGGAATACCAGCCCTGCGGTT
>Ga0181572_10003009_pt1 | contig 11933 bp, 8 predicted proteins | sample 101ome_26_FD_133004 | JGI IMG/M metagenome (GOLD analysis project Ga0181572, IMG submission 133004) | Coastal salt marsh microbial communities from the Groves Creek Marsh, Skidaway Island, Georgia - 101408AT metaG (megahit assembly) | ecosystem: Environmental > Aquatic > Marine > Intertidal zone... | reverse complement strand
CGTAAAGGCGGTTTTCATAGGGTCGGTGTTGTCGTTAACCATCTTAGATAAACCAAGCTGTTCACACCTGGTTCCGGTGAGAGGCGCACAGATCAGGCCTCGTCCGTACTTCGACATAAAATTGATAGTCTCAGGAGTGACTTTTTCCGCAGCCATTACAAAATCCCCCTCGTTCTCGCGATTCTCATCGTCAACAACGATTATGATTTCACCACTCTTAATGGCATCAATGGCTGAACGTATACTATCTAAGCTAGAATTCATGTATTATCGTCTTTTTCTAAGGAGTTCCCAGAGGTATTTAAAGCTTAAAGAGCCTCCTTTGATTCCTCTGTCGAGTACTGCCATTCGAGTGACATAAATACTTACAGGGAGCATGACAAAGGTAGAAAACCAGGCTCCGATAATAGGGTGGATATTTCCTCTTTTTGCATAATTCTCTGCAAATACCCCTAAGAAATAGTAACTCAAAAATAACACAATGGCAATCACCATAGGTAAGCCGAGACCGCCTTTTCGAATGAGCGCTCCAATCGGAGCTCCAACGAAAAATAAGAGTATGCACGAAAGGGCGAGGGCAAACTTTTTATGAAGTGATATGATATGACGGTTGTAGAATTCAAATCGCTTTCCCATCTCTGTCGATTTGGTTGAGGCGATGATTCTAAGGTTATCTAATTGATTGGTTGCTGATCGTATAGCACTAGAGCGCTGATAGGTAGGGAGCACAGAAAGGAGCTCGGCCCGCGCATAATTTTTAAAGAATAAAGAATCACGATCAGATACCGGAAAGTATTGTGAGATCCATTCCTCGTGATAGGCCACCTCATTTTCGTCTTCAGTACGCTCTTTAAGTCTAAATGTAGCCGCCATACGTCTCATCGTAGACTCCGAATATTGGACAAGCTGTTCTTTGGTGTCTATTTCTAGAGAGTCTATATCTTTTAACAGTTGACGTGTGGGCTTCATCTTGTCTGTCGTAATTGAAGATTGCTCTTCAAGATCGATTTCATTCAAGCTTGAGAGATCAATAAACTTGATATACGTGTCAAACGATGCTCTTGCAAAGGGTTGTTTCTTAATGTCTTCCGGTTTCTTCAACAGAATCTCCTCATAATAGTATCCGTTGTACAAGACGAGTTTTAAAAGCTCAGACTCTTTACTACTTATAAATTCGCCTTCTTTGGCGCTAATCACCACAGTGTTCTGTTGATTCGCCGCCTTTTGGTGAATGAGAACATCCCTTAGATAGCGATCGTTTTCACCGTATTTCTCACGCACTTTCATGTTCATATTGGTTCCTTCAATGTCAGTGAAGATACCCTCGACTAAAGCTGCAGAGGGCTTTACTTTTGCAATATTTCGTCTAAGATTGAAAATTTTCTGCTCGGCTGCAGGGATGAGATTGTTTGATACAAAGAATGCAGCGATACCAAGGAAGACGGAAAAAACGAGGGTGCTACGCATAGCCCTTAAAAAAGAGATTCCAGAAGCTTTAATGGCAGCAAATTCGTAGTGCTCAGCAAATGACCCATAAGTCAAGATAGAGGTGACTAAGACCGCTAGCGGGAGCACGTCATCAATGATGGTAGGCATGTAATAGAGTAAAAACTTGCCTATGATTTCAAGATCTAGATCTTTTCCTGCGAGTTCATCAATAAAAAGCCAAATCGCCTGAAAAATGAAAATAAAGAGTACGATCAGAAATACACTAAAGAAGGTGCGAACAAATTGATGGAGTAGGTATCGGTCTAAAATCCGCATTCAGTGCTTATTCGATGATGTAAAATCCTTGACTTTCGTAAGCGGCCTTGTCGAAGACAAAAAGGCTTTGGTCCACGGAGGAGTCCGTGTCGTATTGAGTTACCGTGATGGTGGTTTGGGTTTGATTAAAGCCAAATTGTACCAACGCATTTATGCGGTAGTTGAGCGGGTCTATTTTTGCGATCACCTTCTCGATTTCTGCCTCTGAATCGATAGGATATAAGACGACCTCGGCTTGGTTCACAGTCCATTCAACGCCTTCTTCAATGCGGTATCCTTCTTTGTAGAACGAAAAGAGTTCAGAGGGATTGATTTGACCTGATTCATCTGTGCGCGATGCTGGAGTGATAACGACTTCTTGATTTTCAGGAATAATACTGTAAGTTGTAGAACCGTCAAAGAGTTGCGTACTGCCGAAGAGTTCTAGTCTATACTTCGAGCCTGAGATATATACCTTTCCGGGTGTGCTTTGTCGAATGTCAGCCTCTTTATTTTCTAACACGTATTCAAATTCGAGCGACACATGATCGTAACGAGACATCTTACTGTATACGCTATCGAGTAAGGCTTCCGCCTTAATACTCGAGCTTTGAGCGTTAAGATTTGAAAGGGTCATAACGAAAAATGCAGCGAGTGCACCAAAAAATAAGTTCAACTTCATATTAGGATTCTGTATCGAAAAATGATTGTAAGCTAGTGAGATCCTTAAATAAAACTTGTCTAGCGCGAGAACCTTCAAAGGGTCCTACTATTCCAGCAGCTTCAAGTTGATCAATGATTCTACCCGCTCGATTGTAACCGATTTTCATTTTGCGCTGAATGAGTGAAGTAGATCCTTGTTGAGCACCAACAACAATTTCTGCTGCTTCTTTAAATAAGGGATCGCGTTCATCTACAGAATCACTCAGCATTGAAGAGCTTTCATCTGCCTCGTATTCCGGAAGCAAATAGGCATCTGCATAGGCACGTTGTGAACCGATGTAGTCTGTGATTTTCTCTACTTCAGGAGTATCCACGAAAGCACATTGCAATCTGATCATTTCATTTCCCTGCGTATAAAGCATGTCCCCTCTACCGATAAGTTGGTCTGCGCCCGACGCATCTAGAATCGTTCTAGAATCTATTTTTGAAGTTACCCTGAAGGCTAATCGTGCCGGGAAATTAGCCTTAATGATACCCGTAATTACATTTACTGAAGGCCTTTGTGTAGCTATGATTAAGTGAATCCCAATTGCTCGAGCAAGTTGAGCTAAACGTGCAATGGGAGTTTCAACTTCTTTACCTGCCGTCATGATCAAATCTGCAAACTCGTCGATCACTAGGACTAAATAGGGTAAAAAGCGATGTCCGTCATTAGGGTTAAGCTTACGCTTTACGAATTTCGCGTTGTACTCCTTGATATTGCGCACCATTGCCGCCTTTAGTAAGTCGTAGCGATCGTCCATCTCTAAGCAGAGAGAATTGAGCGTATTGATTACCTTTTTGGTGTCTGTAATAATGGCATCCTCTGAATTGGGAAGTTTGGCTAGAAAATGACGTTCTATTTTGTTGTAAAGTGTCAGCTCGACCTTTTTGGGATCGACGAGGACAAACTTGATTTCTGCAGGATGTTTTTTGTAAAGCAGCGAAGTTAGTACGGCATTGAGCCCCACACTTTTTCCTTGTCCGGTGGCACCAGCCATCAATAAGTGAGGCATTTTGGCCAGATCGACCACGAAGGTTTCATTGGAAATGGTTTTACCAAACGCGATGGGAAGGTCAAAGGGGGCTGCGCTAAACTTTTTCGAAGCGATGACCGATCGCATACTTACGATAGCCGCATGCTTATTAGGAACCTCGATACCAATAGTCCCTTTGCCAGGAATAGGAGCTATTATGCGTATACCAAGTGCAGATAGCGAAAGCGCTATGTCATCCTCTAGATTCTTGATTTTTGAAATACGAATCCCTGCTTCGGGTACAATTTCATAAAGGGTAACTGTCGGGCCCACCGTAGCAGTAATGCGCTCAATGGCAATATTGTAATTATTTAAGGTGTCAACAATGCGATTTTTGTTGGCCTCTAACTCTTCTTTGTCAATCTCTATTTGTGATTGGTCTCCTCCGTGCTTGTCTAATAAGTCAATGTGAGGCGCCTGGTATTTGCTCAGTTCAAGGGTAGGATCGAACTCACCAAAATCTTCTACAAGTTGTTTTGATTTCTTTTCGAATTCATCCTCTTCTGAGGCATTAATTTCTAGAGCTACTTCTTCAATTGTAGTTTCTTCTGGTTTTTGAGGTGTTGCAGTAACGGTCGCTGGTGTGGACTCAAGGACAAGTTCTTCTTGAAGTGGCGCTTCTTCTTCCTCCTCCTCCATAGAATCGATGATTTCTTCGGATACTGACTCGTCTTCGGTTGGATGCTCTTTAAGCCTATCACCTCGCTTTAAAGAGGGTAGACTGATTTTGGGTAATGAAAAATGGATCCTCGGAAACTGTAGTTGAGGGGTCCACGACCAAGCTACTACCGTATAAACGATGGCTGAGAATAATAAAGTAAAGAGTAAACCTAGACTTCCTATATAGCTGGTAATTAACTGACCAACTTCAAATCCTACCACTCCCGAAAAGATGGATCCCGCTTCTAAAATGAGGTAGAACAAAAAGGTAATCCATAGCATCCAAAACAAAGACGTAGACCACCAATTCAGAAACCGCTTAGGGGTGAGGGTATCAAAAAATAAAGAGAATCCAGTAAGAGTTGCAGTCAAAGGGACGAGCAAAGCTGCAATACCAAACCCTCTATAAATCAATATATAACCGATCCATACTCCAAGATGGTTGAGTGTGTTTTGAACGATTTGAGAGGTGTCACCAATGGCCTCTATAGCACTGAGATCGGTTTTCCAATGAAGCAGAAAAGAAATGCTTGCGATAAGACTTGCCAATCCTACAAAGAAGAGTAAAGCTCCAAAAACGATACGGAACTTGGCTTTTTTTGTGGTTGATTTTGCTACTCGACTCATGGAGGTCTAAATTACGACAATTCCCTGCTGGGTGCAGGGATAAGTGCGGACTTAGGTACTTGGAACTAATTTTCGGATTTTAAGTGACAAAGCAGCAAATAGTAAGGTCATGAATGGGCTAACATAGTTGAAGACCGCATAACCGAAATATTCGAAGACTGAAACTCCTAAAACGCTACTGTGGTATGCTCCACAAGTATTCCAAGGAACTAGCACAGAAGTAACTGTCCCCGAATCTTCAATGGTTCGGCTGAGATTTTCAGGGGCTAGTCCTTTTTGCTCGTAAGCTTTAGCAAACATCTTCCCCGGAACGACAATTGCCAAGTATTGATCTGAAGCTGTTACGTTTAATGCCAAACAACTTCCCACGGTATTAGCAACTAGACCAAAAGTCGATTTTGAAAGTTTGAGTAAAGCAGCTGTAATTTTTGAAAGCGCCCCTATAGACTCCATAACGCCTCCAAAAACCATCGCACAGATGATCAGCCATATCGTTCCTAACATACCCGCCATTCCACCAGAAGTGAACAGATCATTGAGTACCGTATTTGAACTTTCTACAGCAAGGTCTTCCGTGATAGCGTTTAATAAGGTAATATAAACCGATTCGAAATTGAGCTCTGTACTTCCGCTTAAGGTGCGAATGAGTTCAGGTTGAAACATTAATGCCGCAACGGCTCCTCCTAACGTTCCGATCAGCAGGGCTGCCAGTGGGGGAGTTTTACGAACAATTAAAGCAATCACAAGTACAGGAACGGAAAAGAGCCAAGGAGTAATGGTAAATGATTCGGTAATGGCGTTGAGAAGGCTAGCTGTTTCAACAGCGGCAGCAGGTTCAATTTTAAAACTTAAAATACCAAAAACAATAAGTGTAATCACCAGTGTAGGAACGGTGGTGTAAAGCATATAACGGATATGGGTAAACAAATCTGTCCCCGCCATCGCTGCGGCAAGGTTTGTGGTGTCACTAAGAGGAGACATTTTATCTCCAAAATAGGCTCCTGAGAGAATAGCGCCAGCAGTCATCCCCATAGGGATTCCCATCGCGTTACCCACTCCAATTAATGCGATCCCTACGGTTGCCGAGGTGGTCCAAGAGCTACCGGTAGCAACAGAAATTAGCGCACAAACTAAGACGCTGACCAAAAGAAAAATACTCGGATTTAAGAGCTGAATACCGTAGTAAATCATAGTGGGTATGATCCCGCTCAATAACCACGTTCCAGAAAGGGCACCCACCATAAGCAGAATGAGTAAGGCTGAAGAGGTTGACTTTAAATTGTCCGCCACAGCGTTCATCATTTCTTCGTAAGAAACACCTTTGGCGAATCCGACTATAGCCGCTACAGCTCCGCCCAATAGGAGTACAAATTGATTGGATCCGTCTAGACTAGCATCCTTAAAATAAAAGACGTTGATCGCTAGCATTACAATTAAAGCAATCAATGGAAAAAGGGCCTCACTAAGACGGATAGATCGAGAAGAACTCATAGGCAAGTGATTATCTTGCGATATTACGACAAATAGCCTGTTTCTGCCAATTTATACTGCGGTGCATTAACAAAGATCTGCTAGCGTTTACCGTTAAAACGTCTTAATTTTGCAGGACAATTATAGATCCATTATGCAAAAGTTTGATGTTATCGTTATCGGTGCTGGACCTGGAGGATATGTAGCTGCAATCCGTTGCGCACAACTCGGGATGAATACCGCTATTGTTGAAAAGGAAAACACTTTAGGAGGTACCTGTTTGAATGTGGGATGTATTCCTTCAAAAGCCTTGTTAGATTCTTCTCATCATTATGAGACGATTTTGCATGATAGTAAAGCACATGGTATTGACATTGAAGGTAAGATTTCATTAGACTTTGAAGCTATGATTGCTCGAAAGCAATCCGTTGTTGATCAGACCGTTAAGGGTATCGACTTTTTAATGGATAAAAACAAGATTACCGTTTTAAGGGGGCCAGGAAGCTTTAAAGATTCGAATACGCTTACGGTTAGTGGTTCTGAAGGAACTCAAGAATATACAGCAGATAAGTTCATAATCGCTACGGGATCAAAACCCGGTAGTCTCAATTTTATAGCACTTGATAAGGAACGGATTATTACTTCGACTGAAGCTTTGTCTCTCAAGGAGATACCAAAGCATCTTGTGGTGATTGGTGGAGGAGTAATTGGCCTTGAATTGGGTCAGGTATATCGAAGATTAGGTGCAGAAGTAAGTGTGGTGGAATACGCTGATCGTATTACACCTTCTATGGATAGCGCTCTTTCTAAAGAGCTCATGAAGGTCTTAAAGAAACAAGGAATTAAATTCTACGTTTCTCATGCCGTTCAAAAGGTAGAGAGAAACGGAGATCTTGTAGTTGTGGAGGCCTTATCGAAAAAAGAAGAAAAAGTAGTTCTTGAAGGAGATTACGCTTTGGTTTCAGTGGGTAGAGTTCCAAACACCGAAGGTTTGGGCCTTGAAAACACCTCGTTAGCACTTGATGAAAGAGGACGAATCGCCGTAAACGAGTATTTGCAAACTGCTGAGAAACACATTTATGCTATCGGCGATGTGATACAAGGAGCCATGCTCGCCCACAAGGCAGAAGAGGAGGGCGTTTTTGTCGCTGAAGTACTAGCCGGACAAAAACCCCACATCAACTACAATCTTATACCTTCTGTGGTGTACACTTGGCCAGAGGTGGCTTCGGTAGGCCAGACCGAAGAACAACTGAAAGAATCAGGTGTTGCCTATAAATCTGGTTCATTCCCGATGCGTGCGTTGGGAAGATCTAGAGCAAGCGGTGATATAGATGGGTTCATTAAAATTTTAGCAGATCAGCAAACCGATGAAGTGTTGGGTATTCATATGATTGGTGCTCGTTGTGCCGACCTAATTGCAGAAGCCGTGACCGCTATGGAATTTAGAGCTTCAGCTGAAGATATTGCGCGCATGTCACACGCGCACCCAACCTATGCAGAAGCCGTTAAAGAAGCTGCCCTTGCGGCTACAGAAAACAGGGCCCTTCATGTTTAGTGTCTGAAAAAATCCATATTGAAGAGGCTTTTGAAAAAAGCCTAGAATCGTTCCGCTCTAATAGCCTCCTTTTAGCGTGTAGTGGAGGAGTGGACAGTGTGGTACTCGGACATCTTCTTCATCGAAAGGGATTTACTTTTGGAATTGCCCATGCCAACTATCAATTGCGGGCTGAAGAGAGTGAGTTCGATGCTCTTTTTGTTCAAAACCTGGCGAGAGATTTCAATGTTCCGTACTTTAGTAAAGTATTTCAACTTGACCAGTCAAAAAGTATTCAAGAAGAGGCAAGAAATCTTCGATACAACTGGTTTAACGCATTGCTTAAAAGTAAGGGGTATGACTTTGTGCTAACAGCACATCACGAAGATGACAGTATTGAAGGAATGCTGATGAGCGTTTTTAGTGGCGCCTCGTTGCATCGCTTAAGTGGAATTGATCATAATCAATGGATATTGAGACCCCTAAAAGATGTTTCTAAACTTCAGCTCATTGATTATGCTCACCGTAACCAAATTGAGCACAGAACAGATTCCAGTAATACAAAGAATGAGTATCTAAGAAACTTTGTGCGAAACCAAATCCTCAACGATTTAAACAAACAGCTCTCTCATTCCGACGAAAAGCTGCGCTACAGTCTTTCTTACTTTAAGCGAACACTAAGGCTTCAGGATGCGTATAGAAGACTTCTCTTCGATGAAGTTTGCACTCAAGGCGCCTATTGGGAGGCTTTCTTTATTGATAAACTGAAAGCGTATGAGAACCATTTAGATCTTCTTCAATTGTTATTTGAGCCTTATGGATTTAAAGATTTTAAGGCATTAAGCCAACTTTTGGATGCTGAAAACGGAAAAGAGGTAAGTTCTTTGTCGCATAGGGTTTATATCTTTAATCAACAGTTGTTACTCACCTCTCTTGCAACTTTAAAGCTCCACTACACGCTATCGTTTGATGATCCTCGTAAGGACCGTAAAGCTTTTAAAACTCGGGTTTATGAGGTAAAAGTGCGTAACGAAGCCGAACTATCAGCTATTGAAGTTAGAAAGTGGAGTACCTCAGACACGGTCCTCTTGCGGCAACATAAAAGCCCTAAGAAACTCTCAAAGGTTTTAAGAGACATGAAGGTCAATCCCATTTTAAAAGAAAGACTTCATGTGGTCAAATACAAAGACCAAACCTTAAGCTGCCTAGGCTATGATGGGATCGATATTCAAAACGATAGTACCTTTCCATCCTGTAAAACCTTATACGTATGGCAAGAATAGCAGTTTTCTTTCTGGCATTATGCTTATGGTTTTCGGGTTACACCCAATTTAGTGCGACTCAGGTTTCTTGGGATACGCAGTGGGAAGAAATAGAGGACGCTCGATACAGATTAATCTTCAATGCAACGATTGAAGAGGGTTGGCATATCTTCTCTCAGTATTCACCTGAGGGCGGGAGCCAGCCGGCATTTTTTGAATTCATTGAGTCCGATGCTTACAAAAGGTTAGGGCCCGTAATGGAGCCTACTCCTAAGGCCTATTACAACGACGTATTTGAAGTCACCGAACAAATCTTCAGTGATGAAGTACGCTTTGAACAAGTGGTGGAGATATACGACCTATCGAAGCCTATCGAAATCACGCTGTATTACCAGGTATGTAAAGAGCTGTGCATTTCAGCAAGTGAAGATTTTGTGTTCCAAATTGAGCCGACTCCTGGTACTCTTAACGTTGAAAATTTGGTGGAAGCTAAGGATGAAAAAAAATTGGCACTTGATCTTAAACTCGACCTTAAGGACCTACATCATCTTGAGCGTATTGGGTCTGAAGACAGGCCCTTGAATTTATGGAGCCTTGCTTTATTAGGATTTGCTGGAGGGCTATTAGCACTTTTAACCCCCTGTGTACTTCCTATCATTCCACTAACGGTTTCGTATTTTAATCAAAAGAAGAACGCCAAACCCTGGGCTTTACTCTACGGGGCTTCTATCGTTGTTTTATATGTAAGCCTAGGACTTCCATTCCTCTTAGGATCAAAAGCAGATCCCCAATTATTTAATGAGATCGCCAGTCATCCAGTGGTGAATTTCTTGCTATTTCTTGTGCTATTACTCTTTGCACTATCGTTTATTTTTCGCTTCGAATTGAATCTTCCCTCTAGCTGGATTCGTATTACCGATCAAAAGAGTGATCGAACCAAAGGCTTTGTATCAGTGCTTTTCATGGCATTAACCTTAGTTTTAGCCTCTTTTTCATGTACTGGACCTATACTAGGAGGAGTGTTAGGCGCCTTAGCGACCCAAACAGAAGCGGGAACTTTTGGAGTTTCATTACTGGTCATATTAACTGCTTTTGGGTTAGCATTAGCACTCCCGTTCATGCTTTTAGCCCTTTTTCCTAGTGCCTTATCGAAACTTCCGAAAAGTGGAGAATGGATGAATACCGTGAAGTTCGTGTTAGGGGTTATCGAGCTCGTTCTAGCGTTTAAATTTTTATCGAATACCGATCTGGTCGCGGGTTGGTCGCTGTTCAAGTATGAGGTTATTGTCGGTATCTGGTTTGTCATTGGAGTGAGTGCCACGCTCTACTTACTTGTTGGGGCTTTAAAGCAGGCCTCGAATCGAATAGTAAGAATACTGCTTCTATTGCCTGTACTGTGGCTGGCTATTGTTAGTGGGGTTTCACTGAAGGATCCCTTAAGAGGAGGTGTCATAAATACGTTTGCTCCTCCGTTGTATTATAGGTTGAACGCCGAAGAAACGCCATGTCCTTTGGGTCTTGATTGCGCGCTGAATTTCGAAGAAGGCTTGCAGAGAGCTCAAGTTGAAAACAAACCTATTTTGATTGACTTTACAGGGTATTCGTGCGTGAATTGCCGCAGAATGGAAGCTGAGGTTTGGAGCGACCCACGTATCTATTCATACCTCAAAGAAGAAGTTATTCTTGTTAGTTTGTATGTTGACGATAGAACTGACTTGCTGCCTTCTTTAAAAGGAAAATACCAATTACCGGATGGTCGCATTAAATCGATACGCACCATAGGGCAGTATTGGTCCTTATTTCAGGCGGTAAACTTTAGGTCCATTTCACAGCCTTTCTACGTACTACTGGATCCAGACTTGACCGTGATTCAAGAGCCCATTCAATTCAGTTCGAGAAGCACCTTTTTGTCCTGGATTGAGCGTGCTTTATCTGAAAAGGACTAACACCTTTAGCTACTGAATGAATATTGCGGTAACCTATCCGTTCTTTGAAGGATGGTTTATTCTCAAAAGACAGTGGTTCAAAAAGGAATTGATGTAGAAATAAGCACGATCTCTCTCACCTTGCAAAAGGGATTCGATGTGCGTAGTTCAGGTATTCCTTTAGCCTTAATAAAGGATCAGTTTGATCGGGCTAGGATCTTATTAGATCGGATGAGCCTTCGTCTCAAAGGAGTAAGATATGTTTTTCAAGCCTTAATTTCTGGGAACAGCACCTCCTATAAATCATCAGAGATGGCTGTTTTTGCCCTATTGATTGTTGCATTAAAAGGTCAGGAACATGTCGGCAAGTACAAGGATGCTTTTGTAGGTAGCTTTGATCTCAATGGCAGTGCCATCAATCTAGAGTACCCAGAGAAATTTTATGTGGCTGCGCTCAAAGCTAAAGCAACGCATCTCATTTTACCAGAAGCAAACATCCAGCAGCTTCCCAAATTGAAGGGGATGATCCTCGTCGGAATTCGCACGCTCAAAGATCTCTTATAATTTATAGAAACGCGACGCATTCGTCCTTTTGGGGCTAAAGAGGTAAAGGCCTCTAGTGATAGTGAGCTGATACCTTACTTTTCTCAACCCATGGCAACTCGAGCCTTAGAATTGGCGATTGTCGGAAGGCATCATTTAGTATTATTCGGAAAACCAGGAATAGGCAAGACCTCAATCATACAACACTATATGAAGGTTTTACCTGCCTTAAACGAAGAACAAAAGAATAGCCTTTGACCCATTCAGATTAAGAGAAATAAACCGCTGTCCGAATGCCTTCCGGTTGCCCACATACACCCTAAAATGAGTGTGGCTGAAATTTATGGGGGAGGAGGCCAGGCTTATCCTGGAGCAATTTCTTTGGCCCATCATGGACTGGTCGTTGCTGATGAATTGGATCATTTTT
>Ga0181572_10003001_pt1 | contig 11962 bp, 4 predicted proteins | sample 101ome_26_FD_133004 | JGI IMG/M metagenome (GOLD analysis project Ga0181572, IMG submission 133004) | Coastal salt marsh microbial communities from the Groves Creek Marsh, Skidaway Island, Georgia - 101408AT metaG (megahit assembly) | ecosystem: Environmental > Aquatic > Marine > Intertidal zone... | reverse complement strand
GGGGGCGGGGGGGGGGGGGGGGGGGGGGGGGGGGGGGGGGGGGGGGGGGGGGGGGGGGGGGGGGGGGGGGGGGGGGGGCGGAGACGCGCACGCGGAGGGGACGCGTTGTTGCTTTTTGAAGCGCGCGACGACGCGTGCCGCACCTCGAGCCCGACGCGGACGCGGGGACCGCGGACGCTCCCGGCGAGCTCGCGCGCGCGCCCGCGCAGGAGGCGCGCGCGCACCGCGTTCGCCGCGACGACGGCGCCGATCGCCACGCCGCCGGCGAACACCAGCGCGGGAGGGACGTCCAGCATCCCGCGCGCCCGGCGCTCTCCCCTCCGCCACGCGAGCGCTGCCGATAGTGCTGCGCGCGATCTGCTGCTGCTGGCGCGGACGACGACGCGAGCCTCGAATTATTAGTGGCCTGACTCTCGGGCACGAGACGTCGCTCGTCTCAGCAGCAGCGATTCAAACAGTCGGGGATTTCTCGGGGTTGGCGAACCGTCGAACGTCGCCTCCGTTCCCAGGCGGCACGCGCCAAAACCGGGTCAGGTTCATTACGATACGCGCGGGCGCAGCGCGCGTCGATCGAAGGAGTCAGCGGCTCGGCCGGGGGCCCGCGCGCCGTCCACGAGCCAACCATGGCGACGCCGCCCGTCACCGTAAAGGAAGTGGTCTCGGTGAGTGGCGCCGCCGCGCGTTGCCCTAATCCGAGCGCCTGCGTATAATTTTTAGATCTCCGCGGGGCTCTCGCGGCTCGGATGTCTCCTCGGGGCAACTGACCTCCCCCTCCCCCGCCCCTCCCCCCGCTCCCGAGCGCGGGCATCAACCCGCAATGCATCTCGTTCACCAATCTCACGATGGAGAGCGAGAAGTTCATCTGCGTGCGCGAGACCGGCGTGTCCAACAGCGTCGTCATCGTGGACATGGCCAACCCCATGCAGCCGATGAAGAGGTGCGCGCCGGCGTCGATCGAAGCGACGGCCCCGTCGCGGGCGCGGGCGATTTTCCCGACCCCGCGCGGCGCGAGATCCGCCGCCCCGAGCCGCCGATCGCGGTCGCGACCCCGCGCGGACGCGATCGGCGACGAGGGGGCGCGATCCGAGGGCGAGCGCCCGCGCTCGTCGCGCGCCGCGCCGCGCGGATCGCCACGAAGGGCGCTCTCGGAACCGCCCGGAACCACCCCGGATCTCGCTCGCGTTCGTGTGCCTCGTCGCCTTCGTTCTTCTCGACCGCCGCGATGACACGTTCCGCGCCGTCTCTTTCGGACGCTGACCCCTCGCCCCACCCCCACCGTTCACCTCCTCACCTTCCAGGCCGATCACCGCGGACAGCGCCCTGATGAACCCCGTCTCTAAGGTGATCGCGCTCAAGGCGACGGTGCAGGGGACGACGCAGGACCATCTGCAGATCTTCAACATCGAGATGAAGTCGAAGATGAAGTCTCACCAGATGCCCGAGAGCGTCGTGTTCTGGCGCTGGGTCTCCCCCTCGATGCTCGGCATCGTGACGAACACCGCGGTGTTCCACTGGACGATGGAGGGCGACTCCGCGCCCGTGAAGATGTTCGATCGCACGGCGAACCTGACGGGCAACCAGATCATCGCCTACCGCGCGAGCGAGGACGAGCAGTGGTTCACCCTCATCGGCATCGCCCCCGGCGACCCGAGCCGCCCGCAGCTCGTCAAGGGCAACATGCAGCTCTTCAGCGTCGCGCAGCAGAGGAGCCAGGCCCTCGAGGCGCACGCGGCGGCGTTCTGCACGCACCAAGTGCCGGGCAACGCGCAGAAGAGCCAGGTGGTGGCCTTCGCGCAAAAGTCGGCGCAGCCCGACGGCTCCGTCGCGTCCAAGCTCCACGTCATCGAGCTCGGCGCCAAGGCCGGGCAGACCCCGTTCGCGAAGCGCCAGGCGGAGCTCTTCTTCCCCCCGGACTTCGCGGACGATTTCCCGGTCTCGATGCACGTCTCGGAGAAGTACGGCGTCATCTACGTCGTCACCAAGAACGGCTTGCTGTTCGTGTACGACCTCGAGACGGCCACCGCGATTTACCGAAACAAAATTTCCAACGACCCGGTGTTCATCGCGTGCGGCGCGCCCTCGAACGGCGGGATCTACGCCGTCAACCGCCGCGGCCAAGTCCTGCTGATGAACCTGAACGAGCCCGCGGTCGTGCCGTTCGTCTCCGGCCAGCTCGGGAACGTCGACCTGGCGCTCTCCCTCGCGCAGCGCGGAAACCTCCCGGGGGCGGACGCGCTCGTCGCGCCTAAATTCGAGGCGCTCTTCGCCGCCGGCGACTACAAGGGCGCCGCCGAGGTCGCCGCGGACTCGCCCAAGGGCGTGCTGAGGACCGCGGAGACGATCGGGCGGTTCCAGTCCGTTCCCGCGCAGCCCGGGCAGAACTCGCCGCTGCTGCAGTACTTCGGCGTGTGCTTGCAGAGGGGCAAACTGAACGCGTTCGAGGCGGTGGAGCTCGCGCGTCTGGTGTTGCAGCAGAACAAGAAGCAGCTCCTGGACACGTGGATGGCGGAGGACAAGCTGGAGTGCTCCGAGGCGCTCGGGGACATGCTCCAGAACGTCGACCCGGACATGGCGCTTCGGGTGTGGATCAAGGCGCGGGCGAACCCGAAGGTGGTGGCGGCTCTGGCGTCCAAGGGCGAATTCGAGAAGATGGGCAAGTACTGCGAGATGGCGGATTACACCCCCGACTACTCGTACCTGCTCCAGTCCACGCTCATGAACAACCCCAGGGGCGCGGTGAACATCGCGATCCAGATCGGGAACCAGAACCCGCCCCCGCTCGATTTCAACACCGTCGCGGATCTGTTCCTGCAGCGCAACATGATCCGCGAGGCGACGAGCTTTCTGCTCGAGGTGCTCAAGTCGGACAACCCGGAGCAGGCGGGGTTACAGACGAAGGTGTTGGAGATCAACCTCGTGACGTTCCCCAACGTCGCGGACGCCATCCTGGGCCAGGGGAAGCTGACGCACTACGACCGCCCGCGCATCGCGCAGCTGTGCGAGAAAGCCGGGCTGTACATGCGCGCGCTGCAGCACTACACCGAGGTGTCGGACCTGAAGCGGTGCTGCGTCAACACGCACGCCATCGACCCGCAGGCACTGACCGAGTGGTTCGGCACCCTGAGCCGCGAGTGGGCGCTCGAGTGCGTCCGCGAGCTCCTGGTGACGAACCAGAGGCAGAATCTGCAGATCGTCGTCAACATCTGCAAGGAGTACACCGAGCAGCTCACCGCGGAGTCCATCGTGGGCCTGCTCGAGGAGAACAACAGCGCGGAGGGTCTGTTCTTCTACCTCGGCGCGCTCGTCGCGACGTCGGAGGACCCGGACATCCACTTCAAGTACATCCAGGCGAGCGCCAAGACGGGGCAGATCAAGGAGGTGGAGCGCATCACGCGCGAGAGCAACTTTTACGACCCGGAGAAGGCGAAGGTGTTCCTGATGGAGGCGAAGCTTCCGGACGCGCGCCCTCTCATCAACGTGTGCGACCGCTTCGACTTCGTCGGCGACCTGACCACGTACCTGTTCCAGAACAACATGATGCGGTACATCGAGGGGTACGTCCAGAAGGTGAACCCCAGCAACGCCCCGTACGTCGTCGGCGCGCTGCTCGACCAGGAGTGCTCCGAGGACTTTCTGAAGAACCTCATCCTGAGCGTCCGCAGCCTCCTCCCCGTCGGCCCCCTGGTCGAGGAGGTGGGCAAGCGAAACCGCCTCAAGATGCTCACGCCCTTCCTGGAGCACCTCGTGAGCGAGGGCAGCACGGACAGCAACGTGCACAACGCGCTCGGCATGATCCTGATCGACTCCAACAGCAACCCCGAGCACTTTTTGACGACCAACGAGCACTACGACTCGCGGGTCATCGGGAAGTACTGCGAGAAGCGAGATCCGAACCTGGCGTGCGTCGCGTACAAACGCGGCGAGTGCGACCTCGAACTGGTCGAGGTGACGAACAAAAACTCCCTGTTCAAGCTCCAGGCCCGCTACGTCGTCGAGCGCATGAACGTCGACCTGTGGGAGCACGTGCTGGACGACGCGAACCCGCACCGCAGGCAGCTCATCGACCAGGTGGTGTCCACCGCGCTGCCCGAGAGCAAAAACCCGGAGCAGGTGTCGGTCACGGTGAAGGCGTTCATGACGGCGGAGATGCCGCAGGAACTCATCGAGCTCCTCGAGAAGATCGTCCTCCAGAACAGCGCCTTCTCGAACAACCCGAACCTGCAGAACCTGCTCATCCTGACGGCGATCAAGGCGGACACGACCAAGGTGATGGACTACGTCAACCGCCTCGACGCGTTCAACGGCCCCGAGGTGGGAGAGATCGCCGCGGGGAGCGAGCTGTACGAGGAGGCGTTCGCCATCTTCAAAAAATTCAACCTCCACGTCGACGCCATGAAGATCCTCCTGCAGTCCATCGAATCCATCGACCGAGGCTCGGAGTACGCGCAGAAGGTGGACCTGCCCGAGGTGTGGTCGCAACTCGCGAAGGCGCAGCTCGAGGCGGAGAACGTCGGCGCGGCGGTGGCGAGCTACATCAAGGCGCAGGACGGGGCGGACTACGCCGCGGTGATCGACGTCGCCAAGAAGTGCGACGATTACGAAGCGCTGGTGTCGTACCTCGTCATGGTCAGGAAGAAGGTGAAGGAGGCGAAGGTGGACACGGAGCTGTGCTACGCGTACGCCAGGATCGACAAACTCTCGGACCTGGAGGAGTTCATCCACACGCCGAACGCGGCGAACCGCGGGACGGTGGGCGACCGGTGCTTCGACGAGGGTCTCTTCGAAGCCGCCAAGGTGATGTTCACCGCGGACTCGAACTGGGGCCGTCTGGCGTCGACGCTCGTGAAGATGCACCAGTTCCAGCTGGCCGTGGACGCGGCGCGGAAGGCGAACAACACGCGGACGTGGAAGGAGATTTGCTTCGCGTGCGTGGACGAGGGCGAGTTCCGGCTGGCGCAGCTGTGCGGGCTGAACATCATCGTCCAGGCGGACGAGCTCGAGGAGATCTCGGACTACTACCAGGTGCGCGGGAAGTTCGAGGAGCTCCTGGCGCTGATGGAGGCGGGCGTCGGCCTGGAGCGCGCGCACATGGGCATCTTCACCGAGCTCGGCATCTTGTACGCCAAGCACCGCCCCGAGAAGCTCATGGAGCACCTCAAGCTCTTCTCCACGCGCATCAACATCCCGCGGCTGATTCGCGCGTGCGAGGAGATGGCGGCGTGGAAGGAGCTGAGCTTCCTGTACATCGCGTACGACGAGTACGACAACGCCGCGGGCGTGATGATGACGCACCCGGACGCGTGGGAGCACATCTCGTTCAAGGACGTCTGCGTCAAGGTGGCGAACGTCGAGGTGTACTACAAGGCGCTCAACTTTTACCTCTCGGACCACCCCACGCAGCTCAACGATTTGCTCACGGTGTTGACCCCGCGCGTGGATCACGCGCGCGTCGTGGACCTGATGCGCAAGGCGAACCACCTCGTGCTGGTCAAACCCTACCTCGCCTCCGCGCAGTCGCACAACCTCACCGCCCTGAACGACGCGGTGAACGACCTCGCGATCGAGGAGGAGGATTTCGAGGCGCTGCGCAACTCCATCGACACGTACGACAATTTCGACCAGATCTCTCTCGCGCTGCGGTGCGAGACCCACGAGCTCATGGAGTTTCGCCGCATCGCGGGGTACATCTACCAGAAGAACTCGCGGTGGAAGCAGGCGGTGGAGCTGTCCAAAAAGGACGGTCTGTACAAGGACTCCATGGACGCCGCGGCGCAGAGCGGCGACCGCGCCATCGCGGAGGAGCTCTTGACCTTTTTCGTGGAGGAGAAGAACAAGGAGTGCTTCGCCGCGTGCCTGTACGCGTGCTACGACTTGCTGCGCCCGGACGTCGTCTTTGAGCTGGCGTGGATGCACGGGTTGCTGGATTTCGCCGCGCCGTATTTGATTCAGTTCATCCGCGACTACGCCGGGAAGGTGGACCAGCTCGTGGCGGATAAGAAGGATCGCAACGAGGAGAAGGTGGCGGCGGAGAAGGAGGCTGTCGAGCAGCAGATGAACCAGAACATGTACGCGCAGCTCCTGCCGGCGGCGCTGCCCGCGCCGGGGATGGAGACGACCCAGGGCGCCAACAACTTCCACCAGGGCGGGATGCCCGGGATGCCCGGCGCGGGGTCGCCGCAGAACATGGGGGGGATGCCCGGAATGCACATGAACGGGGGGATGCCGTCCATGCGGCCCATGGGAGGGTACCAGGGGTACTGAGGAGGACGCGGCGAATAGGTGAGGCGCGCGAGAGCGAGGGAGAGCGCGAGGGCCGGGAGGCGAGCGCGAGCCAGATAAAAGAATCATCACGTGCATCTCTCCGATTGCATCTGCGGTGTTCTCTCAGCACGGCGAGTCGCCACTGTGCGCGCGCGCGGCTTGGCTTCTCGTCACCGCGAGCGCCCCGCCACGTCCCGAAGAGGGCGATCCGATCCGCGACTCCGAGCTGGCGTGCTTCCTGCGTCTCCCTCGTTTTGCACTCCGGCTCGCGCTCGCGATGCGCGGCGTGCTGCTCGCGCTCCCGCCCGCGGGCGCGCGCGTCGCGGCTCCCGCGCGCCGCGCGGTCTCTCGGCGTCGGCGCTTCGCGCGCGCGTCCGCGTCCGCGGACGACGCCGGCGCATCCTCCCCCGGCGGATCGTCCTCCTCCTCGCGCGCGCGCGAGATCCGGCTCGAGAAGGCCCGCGCGCTGAGGGACGAGCTGGACGGCGTCGGCGCGCGATCGCGGCGTTTGCTCGCGCGCGCCGGACGCCTCGTCGAGCGCGTCGCGGAGCTGGACGCCGCGGCGACGCGCGCGATGACGAACCCGGACAGGGACGAGGACGAGGCGCGGCGCCTCCTCGTGGAGAAGCGCAAAGTCCGCGAGACGCTCGACCTCGCCATGGCGCGCGCCGAGGTGCTCCAGCAGCTCTCGAGCAAGTTGGAGAGCGCCATCATCGTCCTCGAGGCCGCACCCCTCGAGGAGGACCGCCGCGAGCCCGCGCCGGAAGACGCCCGGCGCGGCGGCGAGCCCGCGCCGCCGCCCCCGCGCCAGCAGCCCCGGTCGACGATGACCGAGGAGAGCCTCGAGAGGGAGTTCGCGAAGCTCGAAATCTCTCAGCTCGAGCGCATGTTCGCCGCGGAGCCCTTCGCCCCGAGCGACGCCCCGCCGTCGGCGACGACCGGCGCCGAAGAGGAACGAACCAAACCCACGACCGAACCGAAACCCAAATCCGGCGGCTCGGACGACGACGCCCCGTCGTGGTGGCTCGAGCCGGAGCCGAAGCCCGAGCCGGAGGCCGAGCCGGAGGCCGAGACGCCGCCCTCGGGGACGACGCCCCCTTCTTCGGGGCCGCCGCCGCCGCTCTCGTCGCCCTCCTCGCTCTCGCCGCTCTCGTCCCCCGCCGACGCGCTCCTCCGCGTCGACCGCGCGAGGGTCTCGCCGCGGGGCGTCTCCCCCGGGGACGTCGTCGCGCTCCGCGCCTCGTGCGCCGCGTTCCCCGAGGAGGCGCGCGCGATCTCCGCGTCCGCGCGGCTCGAGGGGGGCAAGCGCGACGCGGCGTTCCGCGCCGGCGTGCGCGCGGTGCTGGAGTCGGACGAACCCGAGGGCTTCGTGCGCGTCGCGGTCGCGGTCTCCGCCGCCGACGGTTCGGTGGAAGAGGGCGCCTCCGGAGGAGGAGTTGTGCGTTCCGAACGCGTCGCGCCCGCTCGGTTCCTCTCGGACCTCGCGCGCGACCTCGGCGTGCGCCCGGGCCGCGCGAAGGCGCTCGTCGCGGACGCCGCCGCGCGCGAGGCGGACGAGGGGTTGCTCCGCGCGGGCGCGAAGGTTCGCGCGGGGGACGCGAAAGGCGCGGAGGAGGACGCCGGGCGAACGGCGAGGGCGCTCGAGAGGCTCTGCGCCGACGCCGACGAGGACGAGGCGCTCGGCGCGAGGCTCGACGTCGTCGCGCACGGACTGGAAAAAATCCTGAGCGACGCGGAGAGGAAGACGGTCAGGGGACTCGTCGAGAGGGAGGACGCGAGCGAACGCGTCTTGGGCGCGATAGAACGCGCGTTGGGGTTGAGGTGAGGGAAGGACGACGGCGCGAGGGAAGGACGACGCGACCGCGCGTATCATACGACTTTTTAAAATAAATCATATTGACGAGCGTTTTGTATAGGCGTCGCGTATAGGTTGGAGAATCTCCCCGCCGGGGCGGGGCCGCGGTCTCCGCTCTCGCCTCTCGCGCGTGTTTTTCGGGGGCCAGACATTCTCACTTGGACTCTCCCCCCTCCTTCGGGCCCTGGGGTGTGTCTTGGTCCGACGGTTTGATGGTTTTCGACGCGCGAAGGAGAATCTTCTGCAGCTCGGCGACGCCGGCGTTGAGACTGGCGGCGGAGATGACGTTGTTGACGACGCCGGCGGCAAACACCTCCTCCTCCGCGGGCTGCAGCTTCTCGACGATGTCTCGCATGATTTGCGTCTCCAGGTCGTTGGCTTTGCAGCTGTTCTCGTCCTTGCTCGCGTCGATGAACGCGTTGATTCTCACCTTTGGCGTGAGGCCGTCGAACACGGTGCTCACCGAGGGTTTGCGCACGCTGAAGTCGTCGACGGTTTCGCTGACGAGCCGCGCGACGTCGTCCACGAACGTCTGCATCTCGTCCTTGCCGTCGACGCTGGTGGGGAACGGGATCGTGACCTTGATCGGGACGTACTGCCTCCGGCTGAGGTTCTTCAGCGCGGACCCCAGCACGTCGGTGTTGGGGACGATGTACGAGTACCCGTCGTCGATGCTGGCGATGCGCGTGCTGTGCCATCCGACCATGTCGACCCTCCCGTCGATCTGTCCCACCCCCGTCGCGAACTGCACGTGGTCGCCCTCGACGAAGGGCTGCGTGACGAAGATCAAGATGCCGCCGATGCAGTTGCTCACGAGCTTCTGCGCGGCGAAGCCGATGGCGATGCCGGAGACCCCGCCGACGGCCAGGAGGCCGGACATGTTCACGCCGAGCGCCGACAGGCAGTAGTACGCGGTGAGGATGTACGCCGTCACGGTCATCGCCTTGTCGATGAGCGCCGACCTCGCCTGGACGTCCCAGCTCACGCCCGGGTCGCCGCGCAGGCCGCCGCAGTACCTGCGCAGAGCCTGGGAGAGGAAATCCTCGTGGTCGTAGTTCTTCGAGCGGGTCTTCAGCTCCTCCATGGTGGGCGCCGCCTTGAGGGTGAAGAACCACCGGCACAGGTCGAGGATGACGAAGCACCAGAGCAGGCGCAGCGTCTTCGTGACGAACCACATCTGCACCTCGGTGGTGGTCACCACCCCGTCGTGGTTCGCGTCGAAGATGGACGTCAGGAGCGAGTTCACGTGCGACAGACCCATCTGCGGGTTCGACACGCTCGCCACCGTGCCCTTCTCCGCGGTGATGAGATCGATGCCGAGCGGAATCGTCGACCAGAGCTGGTTCCCGAAACTCCACACGAGCACGTTGCGCGCGATGGCGGAGACGTGCCGCACGCTCCGGACGCACACGAGCGAGATCCACCAGAGCGTGTTCACGCCGTTCGGGCGCACGAAGTCCGCGAACGAGGTCAGGGTCAGGGAGATGAACCTCTGGGCGATGCCGAAGTACAGCACCGAGGCGGTGACCGCGAGGTCGACCCAGGCGTCCTCGAAGAGGAGCTTACGCGCGACGCGCATCGCGCCGTGCCCGGCGGAGGTTTCGGTGCACACGGTGAAGTAGAGATGCGCGGCGAGCGCGGCGAACGCGGCGAGCGCCATCGCGGGCGCGAACCGCATCAACTTGCTGCGATCCACCGAGGGGATCTTGAGCGGGGAGGACGGGGCGTCGTCGACGAAGGGGTCGGTCCCCGCCGGGTCCGCGCCGGCGTCGCCGTCCGTCGCTCCTTCCTCGGCGTCCGGCTGCCGCTGCGCGGCTTCGCGCGGGAGTCGGCCGCCGATGGCGAGGTCGTTCACGAGGTTGCGGCCGAACTTCTCGAAGGACTCGCCCACGCCCTTAGGCCCGCCCGCGATCGCGCGCGCGGACGTCGTTCGCGAGGGGTCCCCGCGCGAGGAGACGAGACGCCGGGGTCGGGAGGAGACGGCGCGCGGGAGGGCGCCGGTGGTGGCGCGGTGGGCGCTCGCGATCGTGGGCCGTGCCCGCAAAGACGTCGGCGGGGCCGAGCGTCGCGAGCCCGCGGGCGACGCCGCGGGGGTCGCGACGGGCGAAGGCGCGAGGGCGCGCATGGCGGGCGGCGGGACGCGCCGAATGCGAGGGCGCGCGGCGCGCGGTGAGGCGGCCAGGGAGCCGCGCCGTGGGTTCGAGCGCCGAGCGATCCGACGTTTCGAACGCGCACGCGTAGAAAAAAAGCCAGAGTGTTCGAACTGTCAGCAATTCAGCACGTGGCGTCGGCCAAGATTTTTATCGCGCGGCCTGGTTTCCCGCCAGCAGTGTTCGAGTCGCCGACCCGATGCGTGTCATCTGACGAGGCATCAGCGTGAGGACTACTCATCGCGCCGCGCTGTAGTTGAGTTCGTCTCGCGCTCGACCGACCCCGGATCGCGCGCGCCTCGGCACGTCGTCGCGCGCGGCGCCGCGCTTCGGTCCCCCCCCGGCTCTCCTCGATGGAGGGTCTCCTGGAGAAGGCGGGTCTCCGCGCCCCGGCGCCCCCCCCCGCGCCCGCGGGCCTGGGCGGCCTCCGCCTTCCTCCCTTCCTGCGCCCCCCCGACGGCGCGCCCCCCCGCGCGCGCAAGAGCGAGCCCCTCGGCGGCATCCAGGCCAAGATCGTCGCCCGGCTCCGCGACCAGGCCACGGCGGCGATCACGGGCGGCGTCTCCGGCGTGCTCGTCCTCCTGACCGTGTACAAGGTGGTCTCGAGCCGCGAGTCGGTCCTCGCGGAGTCGCGCAAGGAGCAGCAGCGGCAGGTGATGGAGCGCAAGGCGCGGCTCGCCAACACGCGCCGCTCCCTCGCGGGCCCCCTTCGGAGCGCCGCGCGGGACCTCCAGACGCGCGTGCGCGAGATCCTCCTCCCCACGCCGCCCACGGGCGAGCCCAGGCACAACTACTTCGCGAGCCATTACCTCGAGGACCCGGAGGAGAGCGTGAACACGACGCTGTACCGCCTGTGCCGGTACCTCTTCTGGGTGGAGCAGTTGCAGCGGGGCGCGCACGCCGACGGCGAGCTCGCGCTCGACGACGCATGGCAGGTCGCCGTCGACGTGAGGCTCGAGCGCGTCCGCCAGGCCCTCGCGAGCTCGGACGAGCTCGTGGACGCGACGAGGGCGAGGGAGCGGCTGTACGACGTCATAGACGCCGCGGTCAGGCGCGAGGCGGAGAGGAAACGGAGGGAGGCGAGCGAGAGGAGGAAGAGCGCCGACGCCGAGGAGAAGGCGTCGCGCCGACGAACGAAAGAAGGCGCTTTTTCGGCGGAGGAGGAGCGGCGCGTTCGCGGGGAGGAGCGCGCGACACGTTCGAAAACGCTCGCGCCCGCGCGGGACGGCGAGGGATCCGGCACCGCGGGCGAAGAGGACGCGGAGGCTTCCTCGGAGACGACCCCCTCGAGGACCCCCGCGGGCGGGTTGCTCCTTCGCGCGTCCTCGGTGAAGAAAAACTTTTTCGACGCCGTGTCCATGTCGGGCGGGGGGAAAGCCAAAGCCAAAACCGCCGACGACGAAAAGCCTTTGCTCTCGCCCTCACCGCCGAGCTTCAAGACCGCGGCGGCGGCGGTGGCGGAGCGCGTGCGCTCGTCGCCTCGGGGCTCGCCCGGGCGCGACGAGCGGGACGCGGCGCGGTTCGCCGCCGACGCGTTTGTCGACGCGCTCAGCGTCCAGGGAAGCCCGGACGAGCCCGGGCTCCGCGTCTCGCGGTACCCCCTGCGCCTCTTCCGCGACACGCAGATGGCCGTCGCCGAAGTGTTCGGGGAGGAAACCGGCAGAAACACCTTCAAGAGGGGCCACATCGCCGCCGG
>Ga0181572_10002995_pt1 | contig 11970 bp, 11 predicted proteins | sample 101ome_26_FD_133004 | JGI IMG/M metagenome (GOLD analysis project Ga0181572, IMG submission 133004) | Coastal salt marsh microbial communities from the Groves Creek Marsh, Skidaway Island, Georgia - 101408AT metaG (megahit assembly) | ecosystem: Environmental > Aquatic > Marine > Intertidal... | reverse complement strand
ATTTGATACTGTGTTTTAACTTTGATGTCGCCTGAAGTTAAAGGACCAATTGATAATGCTCCACATTCATGAGGTTCATCATCGTCCTTTAAACCAACTCCTTCTAATCCTGCAGGCGGAACTGCATTGACATCAGCAAGTACTTTTACATTTTTTGCTAACTTAAGTTGGTCTTTACTAATGACTTGAGTACCAGCTCTAGCTGCACAAAAAATTATATCTGCTTCAGGAAGAAATGATGAATTTAATTCATCGGTTGAACCATCACCAGGTATGATATCAACGTTATATCTTGATTTATATTCTTCAGATTTTTTTTTTACATTATTTATACCATCATATCCGACGATAGTACATTTTGCGCCATGTTGAGCACACATTATTGCTGATATACCTCCAACAATCCCTTTACCACCATAGACTATAATATTTTTATTTTCAAAATTTGTATTAAATTTTTCCTTAAGCGTTTTTTCTGTACAAGCAACCATTGCTGCTGCGGTTGTAAATGATCCAGCTGGATCAGGAAAAACAGATATCTCAAATGGGGGGACCATTGCTTTTTTTGCTGCATCCATCATATCCAAAGCCAAAGATGCATCTTTTCCACAAATAAACACACCAGTTTTCTTGGCGTTTGACACAGATCTTGAAAAGATTGCATCTTGCACTAGAGCTTTGACATCAGTGAGATTAACATTGGTGTATGGTATAACTAGATCGTATCCGGCATCGCATGCCATATTAACGTCAAATGGACTTACGTTTTCTTGTGGACTTATCATATGTAAAATATTTTTTTTAGTCATCTTTAATCCTTGTTGTTTTAATTTTTCCTTTATTTCTTCCCTCAACTATACGAAGATTAATACCTTGTATTTTTTTTAATTCAATAAAATTTTGAATATCCTTTAAAAGGTTAAGACTAGATTTATCATTCTCGCAAAAAACAAATCCAGTTGGCCCCCATGATGATTGGCCATAACCATAATACCCATTAACATTTAGATAATTGAATATTTTGGTAATTTTTTTACTAGCATACTGATTTGATTTGCCATAAAAAATTTTAGACATGTTTTTTTGAATAACACTTACACCTTTAGTGAAATTGTCAAAATCATTTTCAATTATTCCTGGGAGTATTTTCATTATTGTTTCAAAACAATTTTCTTGGGCAAAACTTTTTTTAATTTTTTTTATATTTAAAAATTCTTTTTTCTCATTTTGTCCATGAAGACCAAAAAAACTTTCGTCTTGAATTAAAATTATTTTCCATTTTTTAGGCCATTTATATTCAAAAATTTTTAAAGGAAGTAATTTAGAGTCTTTTTTTTTTCCTACATCTATAACAAATCCTCCATTTTTAAAAACCTCAATTCCAATTCCAGATCTTCTACCTCTATCAAGTAATTCTGATATTTGCTCAATGGACATTTTTAAATTATTAAACTCTGAAATTAAAAAACCTGTGGTAAGGGAATGCTGAGTTCCAGAACCAAGGCCTTCATGGAAAGGAATATTTTGATTAACAGTGATCTTACAATTTTTTATTGTTTTAAATTTTGAAAAAATACTCATTATTTTAAAAATCTTTTTTTTAAGTGTTTTATTTTTGCAAACAACATCTCTTTTATTTGAAGATTCTATTTTAAAAATATTTTTAAAATAACTTATTCCTAGGCCTATACTTCCAAACTTTCTTTGAGAGTTTTCATTGGTTTCTAAAAATCCTAGGTGAATCCTTGCAGGAGCATCAACTGTAATAATTTTTTTCATTATTTATTTTTATAAATTATTCCTTTATTGAAATATAATTATAATATAATTCTATTTTACAGGTTATAACTTTTTTGGAGAGTTTAATGATTGATAATAAGATTACAACTTTTAATGAAGATACTATAAAACAATGGATTGAAAAAAATAACAATGGTTGGTCATTTGATGGTAAGTGGATCAGGAAGACATACAAAACTCATAGTTGGAAGTCCACACTGATGGTTGTAAATGCAATAGGACATTTAGCTGAATTGGCTTGGCATCATCCTGACCTTGTGATTTCTTATGCATTTGTTGAAGTAAAATTAATGAACCATGCAAAAAAGGGTATCACTCAACTAGACTTTGATTTGGCAGAAAAAATAGATGAGTTTATTCTTTGGAACCCAGTGGAGGAAAATTTAAGTCTTGAAGGAACACCTGATGATCCAAGATTTGCATATGTTAAAAGAAAAAAATAGTAAAAATTGTGTTTATAGTTCAATGCTGAGTCCGTTTATAAAAATGGATAAAGGTTATAGTTTTGGATATATAGAAAAAAAAAAAAGAATTTCATCTTTTGAACTTTTTTCTAACTCAACACCATTGATAAAAGGAAAAAAATCCTCCTACTCAGAGGCTATCCAAGAGGCAAAAAAAATAATTAAATTTGAGAAATCAATCCATATTGATGGATTAAGTACTGATCTACAATCAATGTATAAAATTATTGATTTCGCTGAGAGATATAAGTCATCTATTGATCATATGTGTGCCGATGAGTTAAATATTTTTTTTTCAGTTTTTCAGAAACATGGAGGATCACTTGTCTCATTTAATGAACTAAAAAATAGAGCAGATTTTATCATAGTAATCGGTGCCAAAAGAGAAAACTTTTCATCTTACTTTTTTAGAGATCTTAAATGGAATAAACAAAAAATAAAAAGAACTTTTTTTTATCTTGATGATCAGAAATTCGATCAAAACTCATCTTTTTGTTCCAATAAAATTGATGAAGTAAATTATTTAAAATTATTTTTTTTAGAAAAAAATATTCCTAAAAATTCAAAGTTAAAGGACTTAAAGGAAAAATTTATAAACGCAAAATTTCCAGTCGTCATAGCGAATATAAAAAATAAAGATTATGCGCTGACATATTCAATTTTTGATTTTGTTAGGTTTATAAATAAAAAAAAAAGAATGAAAATATTTAATATTTTTGGTTCGCACAATTCAGGAGGTTTTGTTAACGCATGTGTTACCAAAACAGGATTTCCAAATGCAATAAACTTTACTGATATTGGACCAATCTATGAACCCAATTTAATCTCAACAGAAAAACAAAAAAATACTAAAAATCTACAGATCTACATTTCAAATTTCGAACCAAATCCTAATTTTATTTTTTTTAAAAAAAATATTTTTATTGGTCATCCCAGTTTTGCGCAAAAAAATAAAGTTGATGTTTTTTTTCCAACAAAAACACCTGGATTAGACACTAATGGATTAATTGTAAGAGCTGATAATGGAGGTATATTTAAACTAGAAAAAAGTTTTAATTCAAATTACTTATCGAACATTGAGCTAATAGAAAATATTCAAAAAAATTAAAATGAAAAAAAAAATAATTGTTGAGAATACCTTTGCCGAAGCTTTTCCAATGAAAGCTTCTAGGTTGATCATCACAGCACATACCAAAAAATGGGCATTAGAAGCAGCGAACTCATTTGTTGGTTTTGCAACCTCGGTTATAGCATGTGGTTGTGAGGCTGGAATAGAATCCCATTTAAACCAAAATGAAACCCCAGATGGAAGACCAGGAATTTCAATCTTGATTTTTTCAATGTCTGAAAAAGATTTGGCAAAACAGATTTTAAATAGAGCGGGACAATGTGTGATGACTTCACCGACATCAGCGTTATTCTCAGGAAATTTTTCTGATAAACAAATTAATCTTGGAAAATCCTTGAGATATTTTGGTGATGGATTCCAAATAGCAAAAAAGATTGGTGACAAAAGGTATTGGAGAATTCCCGTTATGGACGGTGAATTTATTTGTGAAGAATTTGCATATCAAACCAAAGGTATTGGGGGAGGTAATTTTTTAATACTAGGGGAGAATATTGAAAGTGTTCTCAGTGCTGCGGAACTTGCTGTATCAAAAATAAATCGAGTTAAAAATGTAATTCTTCCTTTTCCTGGTGGTATTGTAAGGTCAGGGTCAAAGGTTGGATCAAAATATAAAAATTTAATTGCATCAACTAATTTTGAATATTGTCCTGGGTTAAAAGGACTAGTAAATACAAAACTAAATAATAAGGTTAATAGTGTATTAGAAATTGTAATTGATGGTTTATACGAGGATGATATTAAAAATGCTATGAGAGTAGGAATTAGTTCAATTTTAGAAACTAAAAATGAAAACATTCACTCTATCTCAGCTGGTAATTATGGTGGCAAGTTAGGACCTTTTCTTTTTAAACTTAGAGAGATTGTAAATGTTTAAAGTTTTACTTAAAACTAAATTCAAAATAATAGCCAATTTAAATCTTGGTAATATTTCTCAAATCAATAAAACTGTAATAAATAAAAAGAATATTGAAAATATAGATTTGCTATATCAAAATCAAAAAGTAAAACTCAAAGAAATTTTTAGTATAGAGATTTCAAAAAACAACAAAACTAAAAATGAAATTATGATTAAAGGTAGTAACGAATTTTTTGATTACTTAGGGTATTCATGGGAAAAAAATATACTAATTACGGATTCCAATGTAGGTTGTTTTGCGGGTGCTAAAATGAAAAGTGGAGAAATAGTTTTGAATGGATCCGCTGCGGACTTTCTTGCTTCTGAAATGGAAGGAGGATTAATTGAAGTTAAAAGCAATGTTGGAGATTATTTAGCTTCATCACTTGAGGGTAGTAAAGTTGGGATGAGAGGAGGACAAGTAATAATTAATGGTAACGTTGGCAAGTTTTCATGTTTTTTAATGAGAAGAGGATTGATAATTATAAAGGGAAATGTTGATGAAATGTGTTGTTTTCAAATGATAGCTGGAACAGTAATTATTTTTAAGAATGTAAAAAAAAATTTTGGTATCTCAATGAAAAGAGGAACTATAATCTTGATGAATAGTACAGTGCAATTAGAAAAAAAATTCGTTAAATCTGGATCTATAAATTTTAACTTTCTTGATCTTCTAAAAAATTATCTTACAAAAAATTTATTATTGAATGATTTAAAAAAACAAAAATTCGTAAGATACTTTGGGGATAAAAATATTGACGGTTTAGGTGAGGTTTTTGTTAAAGAAAAGTTATAGCTTACCAATTTCTTTTAAAGCATTAATTAATTGATTAATATCATTATTTTTCAAATATTTACTAAATTCTGATTTTTTTGTTGCAATTTCACTGACAGAACCTGCAAGAAGAACATCAAAAATTCTCCATCCATTTTTGTTTTTAATCAATAGATAATTGATTTCTACATTTTCATTATCATTAATTATTAAATATGTTTTAATAAGCTTATAATCGTTGCCAATTTTTTTTTCATCAATTAACTTGAACGATGGTTTTTTAATTTTTTTAAACATCCTCAAATAATTAGAAGTAATGTATTCTTCAAAGACTTGAGTTAGTTTTTTTTTTTCTTCTTTGGTAATTGTCTTCCATTGATTGCCAACAATCATTTGAATCATTTTTTCAGCATCATATAGAGTTTTTACAGCTTCAAGTGTTTTTAAAAAAATATCCGAACTTTCGTTTTGACTTATTTCTTTAAGTGTTTTTTGTAGCGTAACTACTGTTTGTGAAGCTAAAGTTTCTGATTTAGTTTCTTGAAAGGCTATAAGCAGTAAAAAAAGGGTTATTACAATATTTTTCAAGATTTTTAAAAAAAAACTAGAAATTGAACTTTTCATTATTAATGTTTATATGTCTTACTTTATTAATCAACTTTTTTTTTATGTCAAAAAAAATTCTTGTAACTGGTGCCAACGGTTTTTTAGGCTCCTCAATAACTAAGTTAGCAGTTAAAAAGGGCTTCAAAGTAAATGTACTAATTAGAAAAGATTCAAATGCTGATAATCTAAAAAATATTTTTTCAAAAATTAATGTATTCTATGGAGATATTAGAGATTATGATTCTATACATGATGCAGTCAATTCAAGTGATATTATATTTCATGTAGCTGCCGATTACAGGTTGTGGGCAAGAAAAAAATCTGAAATTTATTCTTCAAATGTTTATGGAACAGAAAATATTGCATTAAAAGCTATAGAACTTAACAAAAAATTAATTTATACCTCTAGCGTTGCGACGTTGGCGTTAAAAAAAAATCAACAATCAGATGAAACTTTTGAACCTAACTTAAACGATATATCTGGGGACTATAAAAAATCAAAGTTTCTTGCAGAATATATTGTTAAAAATCTTGTTAAAAAAAAAAAACTAAAAGCAGTGATTGTTAACCCATCTACCCCTATTGGTCCTGGTGATATAAAGCCAACCCCAACAGGAAAAATTATTTTAGATATGCTAAACAAAAAAATTCCAGCATACGTAGAAACTGGTTTAAACTTTGTCCATGTTGATGATGCTGCCGAAGGTCATTTTTTGGCTCTTAAATATGGTAAAATTGGTGAAAGATACATAATTGGAGGACATAATTTGTCCTTTAAGGAATTTTTAGATATTATTGCTGAATATGGAAACGTACCCAAAGTAAAATTCAAACTTAATCCTAAATATTTGTATGTTTTTGCAAAAATAAATGAGTTTTTGGCAAAATATATTCTTGATTATACACCCACCTTAACAGTAGATGGATTAAAAATGTCTGAAAAAAAAATGTACTTTTCTTCAGACAAAGCAAAAAAACAACTTCATTATAGACCTCGTGATGTAAAAAGTGCTATAAAAGATTCTGTTAATTGGATGAAAAAATATTTTATGTAGAGAGAATTTGATATGGATGAAGTTGTAAAGAATAAACACTTAAAAATAATTTTGGCGCAGCCGAGAGGTTTCTGTGCTGGTGTTGAAAGAGCTATTGAGATAGTCGAAAGAGCACTAAAAATTTATGGTCCACCAGTCTATGTAAGACATGAAATAGTACATAATAAAAGAGTTGTAAATAATTTAAGTTCAAAAGGGGCAGTATTTGTAAAAGAACTAGATCAAATTCCTGAAGGTGCAGTAACCGTATTCAGTGCACATGGAGTTTCACAGAAGGTAGAAGATACAGCAAGCACTAGAAATCTTCCAGTTTTGGATGCGACTTGCCCACTTGTTGCAAAAGTTCATAAAGAGGGTCAAAGATACTCGAAAGATGGTTTTGAGGTTATTCTTATTGGACATGAGGGTCATCCTGAGGTTGAGGGAACAATGGGTAGAATATCGGGTCCGGTTTATTTAGTTTCTAATACCGATGATGTAAAAAAGCTTAAGGTCCAAAACCCCGATAAATTATCTTATGTTAGTCAAACTACTTTGTCCGTTGATGATACAAGGGATGTAATTAATGCACTTCAGGAGCGATTTCCAAACATTATAGGCCCTGATGTTAAAGATATTTGCTATGCCACACAAAATAGACAATCTGCTGTTAGAGATTTAGTAAAAAATGTTGATCTTGTTTTGGTTGTTGGTGCAAGAAACAGTTCTAACTCAAACAGATTGAAAGATATTGGTTCTGAATCAGGTGTAAATACCTATTTAATTGAAACAGCAGATGATATGTCCATGGAATGGTTTGAAAATGTAAAATCTGTTGGAATAACTTCTGGCGCATCAACACCTGATGAACTTGTTAAAGAAGTTATTGATCAGATCTCCACGTTTAGTAATATAGAGATTGAAAGACAGTCAGGCATTGAAGAAAACGTAGTGTTCAAACTTCCAAAAGAATTAGTTAACTATGAAATTGCAAATTAACTTTTTAAACAAGGTGTAAGAAAAAGTGGGAATTCCAGTTATTCAGCAATTAAGAGTTGGTGCTTATATTTTAAAGCAGAAGTTACTCGGTAAAGATAAATACCCTCTTGTTTTAATGCTAGAACCTTTGTTTAGATGTAACTTGGCATGTGCTGGTTGTGGGAAAATTGATTATCCAAAGGAGATTTTAGATCAGAGATTATCAGTAGATCAATGTATAGAAGCAGCTGAAGAATGTGGTGCTCCAATAATTTCAATTCCCGGAGGTGAGCCTCTTATTCATAAAGAAATGCCATTAATTGTTGAAGAATTAATCAAGAGGAAAAAATTTGTTTATTTATGTACCAATGCTTTATTGATGGAAAAGAAAATGGAGGATTATAAACCTAGCCCATATTTCACTTGGTCTGTTCATCTTGACGGGTTAAAAGAAGAACACGATAAGGCTGTATGTCAAGAAGGTGTTTTTGACCGATGTGTATCAGCAATAAAAAAAGCAAAATCTGTCGGTTTCAGGTGTAATGTCAACTGCACAATATTTGATAATGTTAATGAAGATTCGTTGAAGAATTTTTTGGATTATGCAACAACAGAACTTAAAGTTGATGGTATAACAATTTCACCAGGATTTGCCTATGAAAGGGCACCCGATCAACAACATTTTATAAAAAGATCTAATACCAAAAAATTTTTTAGAAATGTGTTTAAATCAAAAAATTTTAAAAAATGGGATTTCAGTCATTCTGGCTTATACTTAGATTTTCTTGCTGGAAATCAATCTTACAAGTGCACACCATGGGGAAACCCAACCAGAAATATTTTTGGTTGGCAGAAACCATGCTATTTGATTGGCGAAGGATATGTAGATTCATTTAAAGAACTAATGGAAACTACTGAGTGGGATAAATATGGAACAGGAAACTATGACAAATGTTCAGATTGTATGGCCCATTGTGGTTATGAAGCTTCTGCAGTAACTGATGTTTTTAAAAACCCATTAAAAGCGATAGGTGTCGCAATTAACGGTCCAAAGACCAATGGACCAATGGCAGAAGAAATAGATCTATCTAAGTCAAGAGAGGCTGATTATGTTTTTGACTCTCACGTTCAAAAAATGCTAAATGAAATTCATAACGAAAAAGCTTAATTACAAAAATAATTTTTGAGCTAAGGATGTTAATTTTCTCATTGATTTTCTATAAATTTTGTTAATCTCTATAAGATTTTTTATTCGATACGGTTTTTTAAGTATAAGGAAAAATAAATTCAAAGCTTTAAGTTGTCCTTTTGTATTAATTATTGATATTAAAAAATTAGGAATAGGATTTTTTAAATCATCAAATATCACTTTCACTGATGAAAATGGAACCTTATGTTCTCTTGCTGCTTTAAAAACAAAATCAGCTTCCATATCAACAGCATCAATTAATGAAGTGTTCATTTTTTTATTTAAGATTTTTTGAGAGGTTATTAAATTTACTTTAGAAATAACTTTCTCTTTGCATTTTTTTTCTAAATAAGAATTAAAAAAAGACGATGTTTTATAAAATCTAAATTTTTCATTAAAAATTTTTTTTGGAATGATTATATCACTATTTTTAATTTCTGGATTCATTCCTCCGGCTAATCCGAAACTAATAATTAGATCAATGTTATTTTTTAAAACTTTTTTTGCGGCCCCATAAGCTTCTTGACCGTATCCTCTTGCAACAAATATATTGTTATTTTTTGGGATACTTTTTTCTTCACTTTTAAGGCCTACAACTATTCCAATTTTTAGACTTTTTTTAGACGCCATATATTGGTTCAGGAGAATTCTTTGTTAGTAAATTTCTAATTTTGAAAAGTGTTAATAACGGAAAATAACTTGCATAACCATGATATTTTAAATAAAAAACCTTTGGGAAGCCAACTGCTGTGAAGTCTTCCTCTTTCCAGTTAAGATTATTTTTAAGTAAATATTTTACACCATCCTCAACTTCTTTTGAATCTAATTGACCTGCTGCTATTAAACCAAGTAATGCCCACGAAGTTTGTGAGGGGGTACTATTTTTGGAATAACTTTCAAACCCCTTATAGTAAGATTTTCCATCTTCACCCCAACCTCCATCGGATCTCTGCATTGATTTTAGGTAATGTGTAGCTCTAGTAAAAACTTTTTCTTTCTCAGGAAAATCTAAAAGATTTAAAGCACTTAATGTTGACCATGTACCATAGATATAGTTAGTACCCCATCTTCCAAACCAACTTCCATCTTTTTCTTGTTCAGATAAAATGTATTTAAGACCCTTTTGGATGCTTGTCTCGTTTCTTTTGTCATTTTGTTGAATTAAAAAGCTTAAACATCGAGCTGATACATCTACCGTTGGTGGATCTAAAAGAGCACCATGATCAGCAAAAGGTATTGAATTAAGATAAAATTTATCATTATCAATATCAAAAGCTCCCCATCCTCCGTTTTTTGACTGCATAGATATAATCCATCTCCTGGTTCTCTCAAGACAATCTACAATTTTTTTATTTTTTTCTTTTCTGTTATATCTTTCTAGAAACATACCAACTAATGCAGTATCGTCTACATCAGGATAATAGTCGTTATTGAACTGGAAAGCCCATCCGCCTGGATTAAGATTTTTTTTGTTATAACTCCAGTCTCCATTAATTTTTATTTCCTTTTTAAGAAACCATTCTACTAGATCATCAACATTTTCATTTTCTTTCTCTAATAAAACGTGACCCATCCATCCTGTATCCCAAATAGGAGAAACACAAGGTTGACAATATGCGTAATTTTTATTTTCTACTATTAGTTTATTTATAGACTTTTTACAGATTTCTACCTGTTTCATAAATCTCTGTTCTTCATCAATTTGCAGTGCAATTAAGGCGTTTACCATTGCTGGGAAAATACCTCCCAATCCATCTTCACCATTCAATCTTTTCAAAATCCAGCTATATATATCTTCAATACATTTTTTTTTAAATTTTCTCGAAAAAATTTTTGGAAATAAAGATCTTAAAATTTTATCTAGAAACGTAAAAAAAACAGAAAAACTTTTATTATCAGCAGGTTTTATTTCTTTTACAAATTTTCCAGGCGTTATGAATAATTCTTCAATACCAATTCCGTTTGGATTGTTGGCTAAAGGTTTTTTATACATGATTAAAAGTAAAGGGGTAAGGACTGTTCTTGACCAGTAAGAGATTTTGTAAATATTAAATGGAAACCACTTTGGAAAATTTATTATTTCAATGGGCATATACGGAACAGCCTCCCATGAAATTTGACCAAAAAGTGCTAGAGAAATTCTAGTAAAAACATTACTTTGCTCTGCACCACCATTTTTAACTATAAAATTTTGAGCTAATTTCATTAATTTATTAGTTGAACTTAATCCTGATAACTTAAGTGCATAATAAGCTTTAACTGATGCACTTAAGTCTGATTCGCCATTAAAAAAAAGTGGCCAGCCGCCATCTTTATTTTGTTTAGATACAAGATAGTGTTGTATTTTTTTCTCTAGATCAATGTCAATTTCTCCTAAAAAATGCATTAGAAGTATATATTCTGAAGGAATTGTTGAATCTGCTTCCAATTCATATACAAAACATCCTTCTTTAAGCTTATTTTTATTTTGTTCTTTTGCTTTTTTATTTAACTCTGTATCAAAAGATTTAATGATTTTTTTTAATGTGTACATTTTAAAAATATCATAATGATTCAATTGCTTTTTTTCCAGATAAAATTGATGCTTCTATTGTGCAAGGCAAACCATTCTGGGTCCAATCTCCAGCAAAAATATTATTTTTTTTTATGTTATTAAATTTTCGTATTAGCTCGTTATTTTTTGGTGATTGTATATATGTAGCTTTTTTTTCTCTTATAATCTTAGAGCTAATGTATTGAATTTTTTTTCCTATAAAAGCACAGATTTCATTCCATACTACATCGGCAATTTTATTTGAATCTATATTGTTTAATTTATTTGCATCACTAACAGTAATTGAGATACAATTTTCTTTTATAAAAACCCACTGAGAAATTGTATTTATAAATCCAGTAATTTCGTTCTTAAATAGTCCTATAGTTTTAGTTGATACTTTATAATGAATATTTAAAATTGTATTATAATCACAGGGTAACATAAATTCAGGAAATAACTTCACAACATTTGATGGAGGAATTGCAAAAACTATTTTATCACTAGAATTTATTTTAACCTTTTTTTTTGTAAATATTAGTTCTTCTATTTTCCCTGAACTTGTTT
>Ga0181572_10002987_pt1 | contig 11985 bp, 13 predicted proteins | sample 101ome_26_FD_133004 | JGI IMG/M metagenome (GOLD analysis project Ga0181572, IMG submission 133004) | Coastal salt marsh microbial communities from the Groves Creek Marsh, Skidaway Island, Georgia - 101408AT metaG (megahit assembly) | ecosystem: Environmental > Aquatic > Marine > Intertidal... | reverse complement strand
CAATCAACATTTTCTATTATTGCCAGAGCAATACAGGGGAGTGTGAAAGAATATCTTCCGTGTCAACCTATTGTCCCTGTTTTTAAAATCAGATGAATAAAGATAAGTGTTTTATTATCGCAGAGGTGGGTTTGAATCATAATGGCGATTATGGTCTTGCAAGAGATTCTATTATTGCTGCTTCTGAAGCTGGCGCTGACGCTGTAAAATTTCAAAACTTTCGAACAGAAGACTTTTTATCAGATCGATCCATTTTGCATACCTATAAAGATAGAGGTAAGGTAGTTACAGAGCCACTATTTGATATATGTAAGCGATCTGAATTCCGAGCAGAATGGTTGCCTGATTTAAATGAACTTTGTGACGAATTAGGCATTGTTTTCTTAAGTACACCAACCTCAGAGAATGGTGTTGATGATCTAATCTCGTGTGGGGTGAGATTTATCAAGAATGGTTCAGATTACTTGTCTCATATTCCACTTCTAAAATATATGGCATTAACTAATGCAACGATTATCATCTCTACTGGTATGGCATACCAAGATGAGATAGATGATGCGGTTAATGCGATTTTATCTATCCGTCCTGATAAATCGAAATTGATTATTTTGCATTGCACTAGTAGCTATCCTACATCTCCAGAAAATGTCAACTTAAGAAAGATACAAGCCCTAAAAGAACGTTATCAGACATTGATTGGATTTTCAGATCATACTGAAGGATGGGAGAGTGCTGTACAAGCAGTAACTCTTGGTGCAAAAGTGATAGAAAAACACTTTACATTGGATAAAAATCTACCCGGACCTGATCACTGGTTTAGTTCAAATTACAATGAATTCAAAGAATTGGTTAAGCAAGTTCGTTTAGCAGAGAAGAGAATGGGTTCGTCTTTATTGGAGCCTGCCGATAGCGAAATAAAAGTTTTGGGTCAATGGCGATTAGGCCTGGTATGGGACAAAGATATAAAAAAGGGAAGCAACATATTGGAGCAAGATATTGCCATTAGAAAGCCTGCAACTGGACTAAGGCCGAAAGAATTGAGTCTTGTGGTCGGATGCAAAGCTACTAAAAATTGTAAAAAAGGAGAGTCTGTGTTAAGAACTGACTATACAACTAATGACTAAGAAGAAAGAGTGTGTAGTATTGGTCACTGGAGGGTGTGGATTTATTGGGTCCCATGTAGTTGATAGACTAATTGATGATGGATATATTGTGGTGGTGTTGGATGATTTGTCTACCGGGTCAATGGAAAATCTTAATCAAGACGCCATTTTTTATCAGGGCGATGCCAGTGACGAGTATTTTTTGACTAGAATTTTTGAGCAGCATAACTTTGATTACGTTATTCATCAAGCAACAACAATTAATACTAACGCACTGCATGAGGACCCGCTGCATGATCTAAAAAGTTCGGCTTATTCAACCATAATTCTAGCTCAGAATTGTATTAAGTATGGTGTCAAGAATCTTGTTTTTGCATCATCTGTGGCTGTTTATGGCAGACCTAATTCATTGCCAGTTGCTGAAGGCAGTCCCATAAGACCGATTTACTCTTACGGGATTGCCAAATACACCGCAGAATCTTATTTAGAGTATCTTTCTACATACTATGGTCTAACCTACCAGGCTCTCAGATATTCTAATGTTTTTGGTCCAAGGCAGCCAATTTATGGAGAAGTCGGGGTTATTGCAATTTACACAGATAAAATTATCAAAGGGAAGGAGTTGGTTGTTTATGGTGACGGGAAGCATATACGTGACTATATCTATGTTGCTGATGTGGTGGATTTTACAGTAAGCTCAATACACTTTGATGCATCGTCTACCTATAATGTTGGGAGAGGAGTCCCAGTAACTGTCAATGAGGTTTTTTCTGAATTTCAGTTGCATGATCTGCAGCGAAAGTCTGCTGTTCACAAGCCTGAGAGATATGGCGAGATTGGTAATTTTTACAGTAATATTAATCTTGCACTAAGCACTGGATGGACTCCCAAGATTAGTTTAAAAGAGGGTATTAAAAAAACAGTAGATTATTACAAGGAATATCATTGTGATTAATCCTGTTATAAGAGATGCAACAATTGATGATGAGTTATTAATTTTCAAATGGAGAAATATCGATACCCTTGTCGCATTATCATCTCAACAGCAGAAAGTAACCTTAAAGGAACACCAAAATTGGTTTAGAAAAAAGATAGTTGACTTAAACTGTAAACTATTCATAATTCAATATAAAAATAAAGGCATAGGATTGATTAGAATAGAATCAGACCAAAAAGAGTGCAATGTTTCAATTTATCTTATCCCCGGATATGAGGGGAGGGGATTTGGATATTTGTCCCTATCTCATGCAATTAAAAGCTGCGGTCTTAATTGTAATTTTTTTCTAGCAAGTGTTCAGGTCAAGAACATCCCCAGTCAAAAATTATTTCAAAAAATAGGCTTTGAAATAATTTCTAAAAATAATGAATTTATTTTTTATAAAAAAATATAAAAACATGACGTCAATTTCAGAGATTTATAACAAAATGCTTGCTAATGGAACTAATGATTTTGAACGTGTAGGATGGGGCAGTATCGAAAGTCAGGAGAAACGCTTTCATGTATTGACAGAAATCGGTGATTTGGAAAATACCTCTGTTTTAGATGTTGGTTGTGGTTTAGGTGCATATTATGATCATATAAACAAAATATTTTCAAATATAGTTTATACGGGGTTAGATATTAACCCAAATATGATTCAGGCGGCAAGAAAAAGGCTACCCAATATAGAATTTATGCATGTAGATCTAGTGTCTGATAAACATGTTCTTAATAATAGAAAATTTGATTATGTTTTTTTGTCAGGCGCTCTTAATTTAAGTGCTGATAGGCATGGGGATATGATCAAAGACTTAATGAGAATAATGTTTTCTTTGGCAAATAAGGGGGTAGCTATTAATTTTCTTAGCGTCTTTTCAGATTATCTAACGCCAGGTGAGTACTATTGCAATCCTGCAGATTTGTTGCAAATAGCATTTTCTCTTACAAAAAAAGTCACACTTCGTCATGATTATATGTCACATGACTTTACTATTTATTTATATAAATAGTTTATGAGAATATTAATACGTGTTGATGCGTATCCTGACATTGCTATGGGGCATTTAAACAGATGTATTAACCTAGGGATTAGTTTAAGGGATTGTGGGCATAACGTAACTTTTGTGAGTTACAATGATTTTACATCTGAAGAAGTCTTAAGCAGGGTAAATTTTGAATATGAGCTTATCCCTTTTAAGATAAATAATAAGAAGACTATCTATGAAGAGTTATCGCAATTATCAAGACTTCTAGAAACGGAGGATATGCTTATAGTGGATTCTTATAATATTGACCAAGAGTATTTGGACTCCCTTAATCAAAACACCAATCTTATAGCTTATATGGACGATTTGGGTTTGGATTTTGATGTTGATTTAGTGGTAAATCCATCTTGCGCAGTATCTAAAAATGACTATAAAGCAAAAAATGCACTTTGTGGAATGGAGTATGTCATTTTGGGCAAGGAGTACAAAGTTGGGCGCACAATTGTGCATAACAAAAAACATCAATCGATCTTGATAACTATGGGAGGTATTGATCATTACAATTTATCTTCTCGAGCTATCCCTATTTTGGAAAATATCTCTCTAGATATTGAAGTAAATATCGTAATTGGCCCTTATTATGAGAATACAAGGCTAATCAAAACTATTGCTAAAAAAAGCCTCTTGAAAATTAATATTTTTGAAAATGTGTCCAACTTGGCTCCAATCATTTTGAAAAGCGATATTGCCCTAAGCGCTGGGGGGTTTACTGTATATGAATTGGCAGCAATGTCGACTCCATCTGTAGGTGTTGCATTATGGGAAAACCAGTACAATAATATTAAATGCCTTTCTGACAAAGGTGCATTGATACCACTTTATTATTTCGAGGGCGAAATTTTTGATAAGAGTCTTTCTGAAGCGCTCCATAGTTTAATTAATGGAAAGAGTTTATTGGAAGATATGTCAAAAAATGCAAGAAATGCGATTGATGGCAATGGTGCAAGAAGAATAAGTAGGAAAATTACCGAATATTGTGAGTAAAGGGAATCCCATTATCTTAACTGCGCATCAGCCTGTATACATGCCATGGCTAGGACTATTCCACAAGATAGCTTTGGCAGATATATTTTGTGTATTTGATATTGTGCAGTATCAGCGTAAAGACTTTAATAACAGAAATAAAATCAAAACTGCATCAGGACCAATATGGCTGTCGGTACCTGTCAAATCAAGTGGAAGATTAAATTCTCTTATCTCTGATATTGAAATAATCAATGATGGGTGGCATATAAAACATCTAAAATCTATAGAACTTAATTACAAAAAGACACCTTATTTTGACCGCTATTATCAAGATTTACAGAAAATATTAAGCGCCCAGTATCAGTATTTAGTGGATTTGAATTTTGACATTCTGGTTTATGTGCTTAATGTATTGGGCATCGAAGTAAAAATTGTTAAAGCAAGTGATTATTCCTTTGAGGGTCTAAAGTCAGACTTAGTTCTGGATATGTGTGTAAAGCTAGATGCCGAAATTTATATATTTGGAGAGCAAGGTAAAAATTATGCGGATATAGATTCGTTTAGCAATAGAGACATATCTCTTTATTTTCAATCGTATAATCATCCAGTGTATAAACAAGCAAATCGCGACTTCCTCCCGTATATGAGTATTTTTGACTTATTGTTTAATGAGGGAGATAGGAGTCTTGATATTTTATTATCAGGAAATATCACCAAACAAGATGTTTCTAAGATTTAAGAAAAACTTAAAAAAGAGAATCAAGTGAATAAAAAAGTTCTTGTAGTTGTAGCTCATCCGGATGATGAAGTGTTAGGATGTGGTGCAACTATTGCGAAACACATAAAAAAAGGGGATGAGGTTCAGGTTGTTTTTATAGCTGACGGTTTTTCATCTAGACATGATGGTGAAAATAGGAACTTTTCTGCTATAGAGGCTTCAAAATCTTTAGGGTGTAATCATCCAATTTTTTTAAATTTTCCAGACAACAGACTGGATACTATCCCCCTATTGGATATAGTACAGAAGCTCGAAAGTATAGTTTTTGATTACTTGCCAAATATTGTATATACACATCATTTGGGCGACTTAAATATTGATCATCAGGTGACCAATAGGGCAACAATGACCGCTTGTAGGCCGCATCAAGATAGTTGTATTGAAGAGATATATGCATGCGAAATACTTTCCGCAACACATTGGAATTCGCATAGTGACCACAACGCATTTAATCCTAATTACTTTGTTGAAGTAAGTGATTATATGGATCTTAAGAACGATGCTCTGCAGTGCTATAGTGGAGAGATGAGAGATTTTCCTAATGCTAGATCTTTTCAGACTGTAAAAAATCTGGCCTCTTTAAGAGGATCTATTGTTGGTGTTGGTAATGCTGAAGCATTTTTGATTATCAGAAAAATAAATAAATAATTAATCAGTTCGAGAAATGCCTAAAGATAAGTTATTAGTCTTGACCACGCCTCCTGAGCAAGCTGATTATTCTCACTATTGCGTTGTAAATATAGGGCCTTGGTGCAAGAATGAAAGTGATATAGAATTAAACAGATCTTTGGAAGATTTTCCATTGATTTTTAGCAAGGATACTATGTACACTGATAATTTTGTTGACAGAATTATCGGACCTCTGGGTGATGCATTAAATAATGTTCATAATAAAACACATTCAATAAAATATTGGCGGGCGATTTTATCATCTTGGTTGGCTCAATTCGTGGGCACATTAGTCGACAGAATCGGAGCACTGAAATTTGCTACTGAGGGACAACATATTGATTCAATTTTAATCTCAAAGCAGGCAAAGAGGGTGGTGCCTGAAAATACATACCACTCTATGAAGCTATGTGCAGATTCGGATAGTTTCAATCAGTATCTTTTTGAAAGGATATATTTCTTTTTGTTTAAAAGTGACTCTCATAGTTTTAAGTATTTTAAAGAGGGTGTCGAGCCTGACATTTTAACTACTCAAAATCTAAAGGGACGAATATTAAACACGAGAAGAAATATTGTTTTTAAGTTTCTCAAGTTAATTTCAAGGTTTAGAAAAGTTTTGGTAACCAATACAGCTATGAGTGTTTCGTTACAGAAAAAAATCTTATTTAAAACATCAATATTGCCTTTTTTTGCCACAAATGATTTTGTTGGAAAGGGTGCAGAGATAAATGATGGGCTTAGATTGTTTGTTAGAGATAGAATTTCTGACATTGCTTGTAATAAGAAAGAAGTGTTATTAATTGACCTAATTTGTCACTTCCTTCCAAAAAATTTTGTTGAAGACTTCTCCGACTTTTATAGCTATTCATCTAAAGCCTACAATTTAGCTTTTCAAAAGCTATTTATTGGTGTGGAACTATACAATAATAGTTCTTTTATGCATTTTGTTGGAATCTCGAGGGAAAATGGAGCTACTGTAAAAGGTATACAACACGGTGGGAGGAGTGGAACAGAGTACACAGCCTTTCAAGAAATTGTAGAACATAAAAATGTGGACTGCTTTTACACATGGGGTTGGAAGTGGGTTTATCAAAGAGATTTTTTTGAGCTAAAACCTATGCCATCACCAAAACTCATAGATCAGTATCTATTGAAAGATTCTAATGCTAGCACTAATGGAATGATATTGTTCGGTATTACTTCTGTTAATAAATTTGTGTCTAGAATAGGAGCATTTGATAATGTTTATTCGGTAAAGAAGTATATGAAATGGCAGCGTATGTTTATGTACGCATTAGACCTTGAGGCTAGGTCTAAATTTATCTTAAGAGGTCATGACAATGAAAGAGGTTGGAATTACTCAGAGCAGCTAAAATTAAATAACATAACTATAAAATTTGACAAACATGACAAATCGTTCAAAGATTCTTTGGAATCCTGTGAATTGTACGTTTCAGATCATCTTTCCACAACTTGGATCGAGAGCTTGTTTATAAATAAACCGACCATTTTATATTGGGACAACATATACAATATAAATAAACATACAAGATATTATTTTGAAGAGCTTAAAAGAGTTTCAATATTACATGATTCATCTTTATCTGCTGCAAAGATTATCAACGATATCCATGATGATGTTGAAACTTGGTGGCAAGATAAAGAGAGACAAGATGTTGTGCAAAAAGTTTGCAAAAAGTTTGCGATTATGACAGACGACCCCATTCATTCTTGGATTGACGAATTGAATAATTTTTAGAGAGTGTTATGATAATTGTTTTTATTGGTGCCGACGGTTCGGGAAAGACGGCAGTATCTAGACTTTTGGCAAGTAAGTTGTCGTCTAAGTTTAAATCTGTTAGGTATTACCATACTAGATTTGGAATAGTATCTGGCACCGGAATATGGACATTTGTTAAAAGAATCATAAGCCGAAAGAAACAAGCTGGTGACCCAAGGCAAAAAGAGGGATATTATGATTACCCAAAACCTCATTCGGCCCTTAAGGCGAGTATTATATTTTTACTAGTAAGTTTCGATTATTTATTAGGTCATTTTGTTGCAAATAAGTATACAAAAAAATCGAATCTTCTAATTTTTGACAGGTATTTTTATGAATTCTTCACCGAAGAGCCTTTTAAGAATCAATCGATTTGGATGCTGAAAATATTCCAAGCCATTCTTCCAAAACCTGATTTGGTAGTTTTTCTTTACAACACACCTGAAATAATTTTTAAAAGAAAGTCAGAGCAGAGCATAGATCAAATTAGGGAAAAAAACAAGAGAAATCAGCAATTAATTAGATGCTTGCCTTATGGAATTACTATAAAGACTGATGATAGTATTGATGAAATTGCTTCAAAAATACAGGGTAAAGTTTTGGATATAATTTGATGAAAATTCAACAAGAGGGAATCTTGGAGTTGTTAGATATTAATGGCTCAGGTCAATTATGTTTGGATGTGGATAGCTCCACTCCATCTTTAGCAATAGGGATGGTTAAAAGAGGGGTTGAGACTTATATTTATAACAATGATAGGCGAATTGAATCGAATGTCAGGCGGCAACTGGAGCTAGATGGTGTCGAAAGTCAAATTTTTTTTTACCAGGAAGGTCGAGATGACCTGAAGTTTGATTTTATTTTATTAACGCAAAACAAAATCAATATTGAAGCCCTGCTTGTTTTTCGTAAGTTGTTGAATTCCAATGGAACATTGTTACTCAATGTAAATAATGAAAGATTGAAAAAAGTTGAGAAACTGATAAGCATTCTCGGTTTTTCGGAGTTTCAGATATATTTACCATTCATAGGTAAAGAAATACCTGCCTTCATTCTGCCAAAAGATGATTTTGAAAGATATTATCATCGCTACTGGAGTTGGAAGACTGTTAATATTTCGTTTTTGATAAATAAGTTGATTGAATATTTATTCTTTTTTAGACTAAAAAAAACTTGGTTTATACGCAATAGCATTGTTCTCTTGAGAAAATGAAAGTTTTATCTAGGAATTGTAGTCACTATAGTTCAATTTTCGTTGTCCATGATAAAGGCAAGGCTATATATAAGTCATCTTCATCTTTAAATGGTATTTTGGATTTGGAAAATGAAATCAAAGGATACAACTGGTACAACAATTTTCGTTCAAATGAGATTGATGTTAGTGTAGAGTTAAAAACTAATCATTACATAAAGATTAAGATACAGTATATTGACGCATTGGTACCGAGTATCAATAAAGGCTATCTCAAAAATATAGATTACATAGAGTTAGCAATAAAGCATTATGTTGAGATCTGGTCAAAATTGCCAAGCAACTTTAATACTCAACCCATTCATGGCGACTTCTCTATTGAGGGTAATATTTTATTTAAAGATCATAATGTTTATATTATTGATTGGGAACATTTTTCTGAGCAAGAGGCAAGTATTGGATTTGATGCAATGTATCTTTTGTTTGAAACAATGTGTATAGATAGGAATTGTAGCAAGTTGGTGTTAAATCATGTAGTTAAAATGATTAATTTTCTAAAACAAAATAATTGTTTGGATGATGTCTTTACAAACAACCCGCTAAAAAGTACTATTTTGTTTATGAAAAAGAATCGACATATCTGGGGTGAGCAATTCCAGAAGATGCCAGTTTTAAATTTTTCCAAAAAAAGTATTGAGATGATTGATGCTTATCTAAATAAAGAGCTTTCAGTATGAATATTTTTTCAGGCACAAATACCTTGAGAGAGGCTTATTGTGTTTTTATCAGCTTATTTAACAAAGACGTAATGTCTAGTAATGATGCTCGAAAGCGTTACGAGAAAAAACTTAGAGAGTATTTAGAATCTCGTCAAGTGTATGCCTTTGCAAGTGGCAGAATGGCGTTGTTTTCTGCCCTTAAAAGTGTCAGTGATAGTGGTGAAATAATTCTACCGTCTTTTACGTGCTCGGTAGTGCCTGAAGCTATCCTACATGCTGGATATAGGCCTGTTTATTGTGATATTAATACGTACGATTATAATATTGATCCACACAAAATCGAATCTTTGATTACTCCTGATACCAGGGCTATATACGCACAGCACACCTTCGGTAATATGTGTGATATTGATCAAATTTTAGCAATTGCCAAAAAATATAGCCTTCTAGTTATTGAGGATGCAGCCTTATCTTTGGGTGCAAAGCACAATGGAAAGCATTCGGGCACAATTGGGGATTTTGGCTATTTTTCAACTGACAGATCAAAAGTGATATGTACAGGCCAAGGAGGTATTTTAACTATTAACAATAAGAGCTATCTCCATTCTAGTGATAGAGAGCATAAAGCAACTTCTCATTTATCTGGAAAACTGAACAGAGTTATGGCTATTGCATTCATATTAGATGTTGTTTTATACCATCCAAATTTTTATTGGATTGGAAAATATTTGCATGCAATTTTTGTGCGAATCAAACTAATATCCTACCCAACTGATGGAAGTCCATCGAACTTGATAAGCAGAGGAGTGCCTTATCCAGTTTTGGCATCGGGTATTTTGTCTGAAGTTGGAATGATGCAGTTAGATAAGATTGGAAGCAATTTAAAAAATAGAGAGAAGCTATCTCTAAAAATAAATAAAATTTTGAAAATTTATACAGACAACTACATAAAACAAGAAGAAAATGTATTCTTGAGATATTCATTTTTAGTCAAAAATAGAGATTTTTGGGAAAGGGAATTTTCAAGTGTTATTAATTTGGGAATCTGGTTTAAAACAGTTATTTCAGGAATTGATAAAAAGTCAGATTTTCAGGATGTTGGCTATGTCATGGGTGAGAATTTTAATTCCGAATATTGCGCTAAGCATATTTTCAATATACCTACTCACAACCATATAAGCTTTAATAAAATTGAACATCTTTTGATTCGGTTAAAGGAGTCGGGAGATATAATCACTAAGGAAAGAGTGTTATGAAGGTATTAATATTGGCAGGTGGACTGGGCACAAGATTAAGTGAAGAAACAGACATAAAACCAAAACCTATGGTTGCGATTGGAGGTAAGCCTATATTATGGCATATTATGAAAATTTATTCCGAATATGGGTTTAATGAATTTGTAATATTACTAGGTTACAAAGGCTACTTAATTAAAGAATATTTTTCGAATTATTTTATGCATCAGAGTGATGTGACAGTCGATTTGTTGAGTGGAGAAATGGAGGTTCATAACAATACAAGTGAACCTTGGAAAGTAACCTTACTAGATACAGGAATTGATACGATGACAGGTGGCAGAATTAAAAGAGCACAAAATTATATTAATAATGAGCCTTTTATGCTTACCTATGGAGATGGAGTAGCGGATATTGATATAGAAAAGTTGCTGGAATTTCACAAAGAACATGGGAAAACGTTAACTATGACTTCGGCTCAACCAGATGGTAGATTTGGCGCATTGGATATATCTGAAAATGGCCGAGTAGAGAGTTTCAAAGAAAAACCAAAAGGGGATGGAAGTTGGGTTAATGCTGGATACTTCGTTTGCAATCCTGAAGTATTTGATTATATTCTTGATGGGGACATGACAGTATTTGAGCAGGCACCTCTTCAAAGCTTGGCTCAAAATGGAGAAATATACACCTACAAACATCATCAATTTTGGATGCCTATGGATACTTTAAGAGATAAAAACATATTAGAAGGTATGTGTAGAAAAAACGAAGCTCCATGGATAACCTGGGATAAATAGTGTTTGAAGATATCTTTAAAGATAAAGTAGTCCTTGTAACTGGACACACTGGATTTAAAGGTAGCTGGTTATCTATATGGTTAACTCAGCTTGGCGCCAAGGTTGCCGGTATATCTGAGGGAGAGATTAGCAATCCTTCAAATTTTACAGCTTCAAGAGTGCCAGAGGTTGTTTCTGATTATAGATTTGATATTAGAGATATTAACAAGTTGAAGGCCACGATTCAAGAATTACAGCCCGATTTTGTGTTTCATTTGGCTGCACAGGCCTTGGTAAGGCCTTCTTATCAAGATCCTCTGGGAACTATGATGACAAATGCCATGGGATCTGCCAATGTGTTAGAGGCTCTAAGAGACTTAGATAAAGAGGTAGTCGCCATAATGATCACCAGTGACAAAGCATATGATAATGCTGAATGGGTGTGGGGTTATCGTGAAACTGATCGTCTTGGTGGCAAAGATCCATATAGTGCCTCCAAAGGTATGGCAGAGCTAGTTATTCGTAGCTATGTGGAGTCATTTTTCAAACAGACAGATTCGAATGTGAGAATTGGCATCACCCGTGCTGGAAATGTAATTGGCGGTGGCGATTGGGGAGTTGATAGGATTATTCCAGACTGCGTAAGAGCTTGGAGTGATGGCAGGGTTTTAAATATAAGAAATCCTCAGGCTACTCGACCATGGCAGCATGTTCTGGAACCACTTAGTGGATACCTTCTCTT
>Ga0181572_10002986_pt1 | contig 11986 bp, 9 predicted proteins | sample 101ome_26_FD_133004 | JGI IMG/M metagenome (GOLD analysis project Ga0181572, IMG submission 133004) | Coastal salt marsh microbial communities from the Groves Creek Marsh, Skidaway Island, Georgia - 101408AT metaG (megahit assembly) | ecosystem: Environmental > Aquatic > Marine > Intertidal zone... | reverse complement strand
ATATTTAATAAACAAACTTGGAATATCTTTGCCTATTCTGCAATTATTCTAATCTCTTTATTAAGAATCATGGAAGGTGATCATTTTCTAAGTGACACCATCATGAGTTTTATTATTACTTATGTGGTCATTAGGGCACTCTATGACTTATTTCAACTTTTGCCTGAAGATCTGAATTTAAAAAGAAAAACCAAGCTTAAAAAAACTTAAGGTTGGCGGTCCCGCAAGGATTCGAACCCTGACTAAATGATCCGAAGTCATTTGTGCTATCCGTTACACCACGGAACCTTTCTAAAAACTGTATCTTTTTTGCAATAAATTTTCATCAAAATAAAAGCGTCTGAAAAAATATACTAAAATTAGTTTTATCATTTGGTAATTTTGTTAAAATTTGATTTGTAAAAATGACAAAAAAAAAATCTAAATCGATCGCAAAGAAGAAACTTTCTCCAAAAAAAAGACCTTCCCCCCAAAAAAAAACATCACCAAAAAAACAAAAATTAAAAAAAAAATCAGTAAATCTCTATGACTTTAATTTAAATAGATCGCTAGAAAAGTACGGCTATAAAATAAATGATTTAAAATCAAAATTACAAATTATTAATTATGGTAGTATTTTTGAGGGTGTGTATTCATCTAAAGAAAAGCATTTGTTAATTTTTGGTGAAATGCACGGAAATATCAACTGTAATAATGTTACCCTGACCGAGAGCGCAAAAGTTTTTGGTGAAATTAAAACAAAACATATAAATATATATGGAAAATGTAACGCAAGTATCGAAGTAAAAGATAATTGTGTAATAAAAAGCCCAGCAACATTGATAGGTGATATATTTTATTCAAATCACTTACAAATAGAGCCGGGGGCCAAAATTCTTGGAAATATTAAATCAAATTTAAAACCACTTGCCTTACCTTTTTATAAAAATAATTTAGACTCTTCTAAAATTATTAAAAAAGATCAAATAAACAATGATATTATTAATGACGAGTCACTTAATGTAGATAAAAGAAAATTTGAAATTTCTAAAAAAGAAAATGCTCTTGATAAAATTATTAAAAAAATATTTAACTAGATTTAGTTTACTTATATTATTTTTTTTAAACATATCCTGTTCTTTTTCCCCGGGTATGTCTCCTACAAGTATAGAGAGTTCTGATATCTATGAAAATCTAGATTTAAATTTCTATAATATTGAAGATATTGATTTAAGTTCTCTACCAAGTCATGAACAAAAATACAGAGAAAATGAAAATAATTTAAGTGAAGTAATTTTAAATAATGAATATCGGTACTTAATTGGTTCTGGAGACTTATTAGAAATAAAAGTAACAGATATTGATGAAATTAATGGAGAATTCCTAGTCGACTCTCAGGGGATGATCACTTTACCATATGCTGGAAATATTTTAATCAAAGATAAAACTAAGCAAGAAGGAGAAAGTTTTTTAAAAGAAATTTTATCAGAATACTACCAAGATCCTGAAATTAGTATTAACATAAAGGAATATAATAGTAGATTTGTATATGTAACTGGAGAAATAGCTAATCCCCAGTCAATTCTTCTTACTGACAAAAAATTATCAATCGTTGACGCAATTCTTAGTACTGGATATCTAAAAGATCAAAAAACTTTTGATAAAAAAGCATTACTTAGAAGGAATGAAGTAATTTACTCCATAGACTTATATAGGCTCTTTAATGAGATTGATACCGATCTAAATCTTTTCTTAAGAGAAGATGATGTTTTGCACATACAGCAGAAAAGCGAGGATGTAGTACACGTATTTGGTGAAGCGGGGCAAGGTGTGTACCCATTATTTCAGAATTCATCTCTAACCAGTTTATTATCTAATGCAAAAATCAACCAAATTACGGCAAATACTGCCAAAATATATGTTATTAGAGAGGATTTAGAAAACTCTTTAAAAGGAAATGTCTATCGCCTAGATGCATCAAATCCCAACTCGTTAATTTTTGCAAATAATTTCAATTTATTAGCAGGAGATGTAATATTTGTATCACCTTCCGAAATAGTTCGTTGGAATAGAGTAATTTCTCTTATAACTCCACAAAGTGGCATATTCACGACACGTCAAGATATTAGATCTTCTTTAGAGGAGTAGGAGTCACAGATCTATTTAACTTACATGAGGAAATGCCAATTATAAAACTCAATAAAAAAATAATTGAAGGCATATGTAATGCAAAATCAAAAATAGAATGAAATGTTATAGCAATTAAAATCATTATTATTTGTATTTTTAAAATATTTAATTTTTGAGAATTAATTGTTTTAGCAATAATAGTAAAAAAACTATAAAGAAAGATCACTGATCCCACTATCCCTAACTCCCCAAAATATTCTAAATAATCATTGTGTACATGGTCATAAAAGGTTTCATTTAATGCATATTCTAGTCTAAAAATTGTCTCAAAATTTCCTAAACCATAACCAAAAAATATAAAATTTTTTATTTGATCTAAACTAAATGTAAAAACATCTATTCTTAGATGTTCCTCAATAAAACTTGTATTAGATATTCTGTCAATTACAACATCAAGTCCTATAAAATAATTTAAAATACCTATATCAATAATAAAAATTGAAATTAATACTTTTCCTAAAAATGTAATTTTTTTATATTGATAAAAATCAATGCAAAAGTATGAAATTAAGACAATTAAAAAAGTCAAATTACCGCTTCTAGATTTAGTTAGAATAATGCCTATACAAATGATGATAATCGTTATTCTTGCTAATGTAATTTCACTAAATAAAAATTTAAAAAAATTTTTTTTTATAAAGTATTGATTATAAAAATTGATGTAAGTAATCAATGTCGTAAAGCATATAACTAAATAAAAACAGAAGTGATTTCTGTTAATTATAGTACTACTAAAATCTAATAAATTACTGTTATAAAAAAATCGAATGAATGAATACAATAAATAAATAATTGTAATTATAACGAATGACTTAAAAATTTTTTGGAGATCTCTTTTTTTCTTAATTAAATTCCTACAAATAAGAAAAATTAAGATTATTGATAAATATATGAATAAAGATTTTAATGTATTAAGAGGATTAAGCGTTATAAATTTGTTAACCTCACTCCCTAGATAACCATAATATTCAAAGCTTTGAGGGCTTAAGTATCGAATGATTTGATCATTCCATGGTAAAATTTGAAATATGATAAAAAAAAATGATAAAAATATTAGAAAATAAGTATTTTTAGAAAAATTTATTAAATCAAAGTTATTATATTTTATCAGAAAAGTAAGAAATAAACTATTTAGCAAGGTATATAATATTAGAAAATCTAAATACTTTGAAGAGCTAATTAAAATTGGAATATAAATTATTATTGTAAATATAAAATATTTGTATCTGTTAAAATAATTTTCCAATTTAATTTGGACTTACAAGTTTTTCAGAAAGATTTTTTTTTATATTTTCTTTTGCTATTTCTTTAATATTTGAACCATCCTCTTCTAATTCGTTAGAGGCTTCATCAATGGCATTGCTTATATTGTTTAAAATATTTTGTTTTTTTTCAATAATTTCATTTTCTTCATCAATGATTTCATTATCTATTTGAGCATTTTCAATAATTTCATTTTCTTCATCAATAATTTCATTATCTATTTGAGCATTTTCAATAATTTCATTTTCTTCATCAATAATTTCATTATCTATTTGAGCATTTTCATTAATCGAAATCGCATTATCTATTACTTCTATTTCACCTGATAAAATTACCTCAGCGATGACAACTTTTGAAAATGTACTATTTTCAACATTTATTGATCTTGATAGTTTTTCTTGGATCATTTCTTTATCCTCTTCAATAGCAATCTTTACCGCATCTTTTGCAATCTGATTATTTTCTTTTGAAACTGTATCTAATACTTTTGAGGAAATAGTAGGATCAACATTTACTATAAAGTTTTTAAGAGTATTAACACTATCTATATCGTTATTGATAGTGTCAGCAATTTTCTCAGTAACTTTATCACTTAATTCTTCATTCTGAGATAAGATTGAATTAATTTTTCCAGGATTTTTTGCAGAAGCTTCAGATATAATGTTTAGTATAAGATCTGATTTTTTTATTGAGATATCATCCATCAATTTTTGAGAAAGATTTTCATCAGCATTGGCTATAAGTTTTCCTATTGATTTATCATTAGCATCAGCCTTATCAACAACTGTATCAATTATTTTGTCCAGAACTTGATCATTTGATTTAATAATTTCATCAAACTTATTGGGATTTTTTTCAATTAATTCATTTACTATATTTGAAGTTATTTCAGGCTTATCAGCAATTACTTTATCTATAATTGAATTACTTAAATCATCAGATGATTTTTCAACAACTTTACTAATTAAAGAGGCATCGTCCCCAGTAGAGGTTATAATTTGATTTAATTTATTTTCTTTTTTTGAAGTGATTTCTTCTTTTAGTATTTTAAAGTCTGACTCGCCTATGACTCCATCTCCGTCGAGATCAGCCACCTTTCCTTTTGATATTTTATTTTCTATTGCTTTGTTAATTTTTTCTTCATTAGGAATAGCTGACTCCACAATAACTTCTTTCAAAAATTCTACTTGTGACTGAGTATTTTCATTTAATTCAATTGTTTCAATTGCATTTTCATTAATTGACAAACCTCTGTCTGGCTCAACATTGACAACTTCTCCTTTAGATGTTGCGATTTTTACTTCTCCTTTTTTCCCAAAGGAATCAGTAAATAAAAATACTTGAGAATTTGAAGAAGAACTAAAATCACCTGATAGGGCTGTACCGTTGAGATATAAGTCACCACTAGGAGATTTGATAATTGCTTTATCAGTGGTTAGCTTGGGTATTTCCCCTGTTTCGATGATAAACGACCCTTTCGAAAAAATTATTTCAAACCCTGGAGAAACAGTATCGATGTTATTAAAAGAAGAAATTAAAAACTCACTATTTTCATATATGATTAATATAGTCCCATCATCTAAAGATACGCTCAATGTTGAGTCATTTTGTGTAAAAAATTTTACACCCGTAGCAATTTCATCTAGTAAGTCTAACTCAATAGTTTGATCGTTTTCTTTGTAAATAGCATTACCTTTTATTTCTTCAACATATCCTATGACTTTTGCTTGCAAGATTTGAATATTTAAAATTAAATATAAAAATATAATTGATTTTAAAATGTTAAATAAAAACAAAAAATTTTTTCTTATTTTAGTTCTTATAAATTTTATCATTTTTTTCTTTTATATTTTTTTATTTTTTTCTAGTCCTTATTCTATCTCTAAATCTATTGATTTAGACAATAATATTGAAATGTACGATTTAAATTTTTTTAATCAATTTAATCAACTAGACCCAAGGCATTGGATAGTTTTATCAGAAAATAACCCAGAAAATCTCTCAAAATATCTACAATATGGTTTTAAGATCTCAAAAAAAAATAGTGATTATTTTAATTATCTTAAATTTATATATTATAAAAATTATAAAAATATCGAAGATGAGACTAAAATTATAATTAACTCACTAATCTAAATAGTAGTTATGTCAAACATTCGCCAAAACAACCCAAAAGAAAATCAAGTTTTAGATCGACTATCAAATGTGGTCTCAATTGAGCCAAAATTTTTGTGGTTTGTCTTAATAAAATATAAAAGATATATAGTTTTATTCCCAATCTTAATTACTCTCATTGCTTACGTTGTGTCAAAATCAATGACACCACTTTACGAGTCTACTGCAAAAATAATTATTAAAAATGAAAGTTCAAATATCATTGAAATTGATGAAGTTTATGAAAATCGATCAGTTGATCAAAATAGTTTCATAAATACAAATTTAGAAATTTTAAAAAGTAGAGAAATTAAAAATAGAATATTAAACAATCAAAAAAATGAGCAAGTTATTAATAGTCTTTTAACTAGTATAAATAATAAAAATTCATTATTAGATTTTTTCATAAAAGCGGGTTTGATTGAAAATAAAGAATTAACATATGAACAAATAATAAATCAAGTTTTTGAAACATTAACATTACACTCACCCAGAAATAGTAATGTTATTAATTTATCTCTTAATTCAATTAATCCGGATATATCATATCATATATTGAGTTTTATCATTGAATCTTATTTACAATTCGATATCGATCAAAAAATCTCAATAACAACTTATGCCAATGATAAAATTCAAGATAGATTAAACGAGTTAGAAGATAATTTGAATATATCTGAAAAAAAACTTCAAGATTTTAAAACTGAAAATAAATTAATCGACCTAGGAGATATTAAAAATTTAAAAGCAGATGAAATAAAAGCTATTTCATCAAGAATAGTAAAGGCTGAACAGCAAATTCAAAATCTTCAAAATGATTTCCAACAAATAAAAATAGCTGAAGACAATCTAGAAGAACTAATCAGTATCAAGAAGTTAAGAGAAAATTCGGAAATTCAAACCATAAAAGCAGATTTAGATACCAGTAAGTCAAACTTAGATGCCCTCCTTCTTGTTTATAAACCATCACATCCAAAAGTTAAAAAAGCATTGAAAACCAATGATAATCTCAATGCAGATTTGATGGATTTAATTAATGAGAATATTACTGTCTTTGCTTATGAGTTATCTAACCTGGAAAGTTTTGTAGAGTTAAGTAATGATGAACTTGAAGAAGCAAGACAAGAACTTCAAGAGCTTGAAATTCAAGAACTTGAAATGCAGAAGTATGTTAGGGAAGTACATTTGAATGAAAGAATTTATCAAACTTTTATGGAAAGACTTAAGGAAACAAACGAAGTAAAAGAACTTCAGGTCTCAGATGCTAAAATTCTTGATACTCCATCGATACCTATTTTGCCTATTTTTCCAAGACCTTTAGAAACAAGCTTTTTCTCATTTATTTTCTCTATCATCGCATTGTTTTCTGTAGCGTCCTATTATGAAATTTATAGACGTGCTATTACTAATACAGATGTTCTTGAGGCCAACAATTTTGATGTATTGGGTGTAATCCCTAAAATTAAGATTGATGATAGCTTAGGTTTCAAATCCATAGCTTTCTTAGAAAATAAAGATAAACAATTTGTTGAGGCTATTAAAATGTCTCAGGTATTCTTGGAGAGAAGATTTAAAAATTCCAAAGTATTTCTCATAACATCTCCTGTTGCTCAAGAAGGTAAAACCACATACTCATTAAATATCGCATTGTCTTTAGCTCAGAAATATAAAACGCTTTATTTAGAACTTGATCTTAGAAGACCAAGTTTAAGAAAAACTTTTAAAATGGAAAATATCAGTGGATTATCTGACTTAATCAAAGGGTCAGATATTAATTTTAGTGATGTTTTATTTAACATAGAGGGGTCTAGCTTAGATATTATTCCTGCAGGTAATCCAACAAATGAAATTGACTTTTATGGTGAGCAACTCAAAGAATTTATATCTACATTAAAAAATATTTATGATTATATCATAATTGACTCTGCTCCAATTTTGCCAGTTTCTGATACGTTACATTTGGCATTATCAGTTGATACTACAATATTTGTAGCTAGGTCAGAATACACAAAATTAGTTGGTTTAGTTAATGCTCATAAAAAAATAACCAAAACAAGTAATTGCACAACAACATGTATCATTAACTACTTTGATACTCAAAAACTAGACTATTATAATTACTCAAAGTATGGATCGTATTATAATACCTATTATAACTACGAAACTAAATAAATCTTTAATCAGTATTTTTTAAAAATAGTTAGATATTTTTTTTTGTCAGGATCTGGCAAAATAAAATAAAAAGCCATATATATGAATATTTGAATTATGAGAGCTATAAAAAGCAAAAATGGAAATTGATCAATTAAGGTAACAAATGTTAGAGGAATAAACCAAAGTGGCATTAAACAAATTGTAACAAGTGCATTATATAATTTTTTTTTATTTTCATCTCCCTCACTTCCACCCATTGCAAAAAAAAGTTTAATGTGAATATGTTTATGATCAGCATCAAATGGGGAATAGCCAGATAAATATTTTCGTATGAAAGAAAATATTACTTCAGTCATAGGATAAGAAGTAATTAGCACGACTGTCCATAGACTAATTTGTGGATTGGCAGAGAAAAATTTTAAAATAATTATTCCAGTGATCCATCCCAACCAATATGCACCAGTATCGCCCATAAACATAAAACCTTTAGGAAAATTAAAAATTAAAAAAATTGATGTAGCTAGTATTATTAACAAACATGTTAATACCAACTCTAATGAGTCATGAATATAAGATAAAACTATTATTGATATAATCATCGAAAGAATACTAAAACCACCAAGCCCATTCATTCCATCGATCATATTTGTACCATTAGCAAGAGCAGTAAGTGCCAAAACATAAAAAATTATTTTAAATAATTTAAAATCATAAAATTCTTCCATAACATTTATATTTAGTTCCGGAAAACTCTCCGAATTAAAAATAAAAATAAATGAAGAAATTATTAAAATTAAAAATCTTGTAATAGGGCTTACATTTCCAAATAAATCCTCTTTCAAACCAAAAAGAAATATTAAGACTGTTCCAATTAAGACTTCATAAGTAAATAATATTGAATTTTGATCAGCAAAAAAAACATATGCATAACTAAAAATTATAATAATCATACCACCCACCCTAGGCGTGAAGCCCTCATGAGACTTTTGTAAACCTCGATACTCAAAAAAGTTAAAAGAGTGTTTAAATTTTACTAAATAATAACTTAGCACAAGCTGACAAAAGATAAGAAAAAGTATAGATGCCACTGTATTTTTAATTAGATAATTTTTAATTCATTCATAACAAATTAATATTATTAAATAATAATTTTTAATAATATATCTTAAATAAAGTTTTATTTAATTCTATTAATGAAAAACTTTTAAACTATTTGGTTAAAGAAATTGGTAAAAATTAAAACTATCTTCTTCATTAACGGTTCAAGTATTGGTGGGGGTGAGATAGACGGTATTATCAGAGCAAATATTTCTAATGGAATAGTTGTATGTTTGAATACCCCTTGTAGAGAAATAATTAATTTATTTCAAAAATTAAAAATAAATACCTTTTCTTTAAAAGAATATATATCTCATTTATTTTTCTCAAAAAATTTTGAGATAGAATTGCATTCAAATGGATTTTTGAGAGATTTAAAGTACATATTTATAATTTTACTCTCCTTTATCATCAAATTAAAAAATTTTAGACTAATTTTAGAAGTACATTCAGATCCAAAAAGTGGGCTTAAAAAGATTTCACATCCCCTTAAATTCATAATATTTATTTACGAAATTTATGGTCTTATATTTGCGGATAAAATTAGATTTGTATCACATAGACAATTAAGTACTTTTAAATACCTTTCTAAAAAATCTTATTATATTGACCCACCCATAAGCTTTTTAACTAGAGAGGCTCTTTTTTTAAAAAAAAATATAGATATCAAAAAATATGATATAATTTTTGTTAGCAGAGTAACGAAGTCAATTCTGCTAGGTGATACAAAAAACAAGGATTTTTTATTTTCACTAATCAAAACATTAGATGATAAAAAATATAAAATTCTTCTAATCAGTGAATTAGACCAAAATGATGCTAAATTTAGTAGTAATGTTGAAATAATAAAACCTACTATAGATATAAAATATTATTTAAATCAATCTAAAATTTTAATACATCCTAGTATTCATGAGGGTTACTCTTTAATTGTGAGAGAAGCTTCACTTTTAGGTTGTAAAGTAGTTGCAAGCTCTGCAATAGCTCCAGAAATTCAAAATTTAAAAAATGTTTCAATAATAAATAATTTTAAAATTGAAAACTGGTTAAATAATATTGAAAAATTACTAAAAAAATAAATGAAAAAAATTTGTCTTTTATGCCAACATGCAAATCCCAAATATGGTTCAGAATATGCTGCGGGTTGGTCAACTTTAAAAGCATTATACTTAGACAGATTGTATGAAAAATTTCAAATAGATATTTTTATATCAAGCCATTCATACAATTCTTCTGATATCAACAGAGTTAAAGACCAATATCAAAAAAAAAATATAAATTTTTATTTCGTACCCAACTTTAATAAATCAAAATTACATAAATATTTTGGTGCCTTATTAAGAATTTTTTGGCAAATAAAAGTCTTTTTTATTATTAAAGATAAAAAATATGATTTTGTTCACCAAATATCACCAAACTCAATTATTTACCTAAATCCAATATTTTTATTTAACAATAAAATAAAAAAAATTATTGGACCAATGAGATCCGACTCTTTTATTAATTTAAAACAAATTTATTTTTATAGTTTAAATGTATTTATATTCCAAATTTTTGCACATATTAAACAGTTTATTGAATTTGTATTATGTTTTTTTCATAGAAAAGCAATATTAAAAGTGGATTTATATCTAGATCCTATTCCTAAGAGGAAATTAAATAATTCTGTTTATTGCCCAGAAACATCTTTTATTAAAACAAGACAAAATAAAAATAATAATAAAAATAATAAATATTTATTAATTTGGTCGGGAACTCCTGAAACTAAAATCAGAAAAGGATATCATTTAGTAATGAAAGTAATTCAAAATTTAAATAAAAAAAAAATTAATAATTACGAAGTATTAATATTAGGTTTAATGAATAAAAAATCTAATAACATAAATTTTAAAAAAAAACTTCCAAGATCAGTACTTTTATCAAAGCTTGATAATAGAGTTATTTACTTAATGACAAGTTTAAGAGAGTTAAATAGTGTATTAGTTAAAGAAGTTTTAGAAAATAATGGTCAGGTAATAGCAGCACCTTTAGTTATTTTTAATAAAAACAATTCTAAAAACTTTCATCTTATTAAGAAATATTCAAATATTGATGAGTGGTGTAATAAAATTATCTCTATATTAAATAATAAAGTTAGGAATAATTTTGAATCAAATATTAATATAGATCAAATTTTAAAAAAATTAGATAATATTTATCAAATTAAAATATAATGTATCTTACTTTTTTTAGAACAAAGATTGGTCTTGATGAAGAAGTTTTCATTAAATTTTTTGACGCTAAAAATCAAAATTTTATAAATTTTGACGATACTAATTATTCTAATATTATTACAAAGAACATTTTTATTAAATTAGTAAAAAAAATTTTCAGAAAAAAATTAGAAAATGATTTGTTATTTGATGTAAAAAAAGTAGTAGAGACTTTTAAAGTAAATCATGTATTTATTTTTAATGGTAAGGGAATTTCAAGAGATCTGAGCTTATTTTTAAGATCAAGAGTGAGACATATCTATTGCTATTTTCCAGATGCTGTAAAACATAAAGATATGTATCATCTCGAAGATATTGCAAAGACTATAATATTTCCTAAACCTGCAAGTTATAATAAGATTATTTTTAAAGAAAAAAATTTAAAAAAAATTAAAAATATTTTCCCAGTTTTTTTTTCTACTAGAAAAAATAAATTAGATTTTTTTAAAAAATTAAAAGAGCAAAATACATTTAAAAAAAAATATAAATTAGGTTTTTTAGGTAACTTCTCTAAATTTAAATATAATTCCTTAGCCGAAATATCAAAATTGAATAATACTAAAATTGCTGTCGTAGGAACTGGTTGGAGTGATGATAATTTTATTGTTAATATTGGTCCAATATATGGTAATGCCCTCTTTGATTTTTTTAGTAAAGTAAATATTGGTATAGCCATTACTGATAGTAGTAATAATTTAATAGATCCAATAACTCTGAGATATTTTCAATACTCTATGAATAATACCGTGCCAATCTTTTATATAAATAATTACAATAGAGATATTTTTTCTGACTTTCAAAATTTATGCTTCGAAAATTTTGTTGAGGCAAGTGATAGAATTAATTACATAGATAATCTGAACTCAAAAGATTACAAAAAATTACTTAATAGAGTT
>Ga0181572_10002979_pt1 | contig 11999 bp, 11 predicted proteins | sample 101ome_26_FD_133004 | JGI IMG/M metagenome (GOLD analysis project Ga0181572, IMG submission 133004) | Coastal salt marsh microbial communities from the Groves Creek Marsh, Skidaway Island, Georgia - 101408AT metaG (megahit assembly) | ecosystem: Environmental > Aquatic > Marine > Intertidal... | reverse complement strand
AGCATTTGTTGCATTTACGACTGCTCCGTCTACATTAGCTCCTGCTATATAGGAGGCTGTATTAGCTGTCCCTACATTATCTACTACTATATCAAAAGTACTACTGTCTCCTTTTTCAAAAGTTATAGTAGCGTCTGAAATAGAGGCGGTTTGTAGTAACGAGCCAGTTGATGTTGTTACTGCTGATCCGGTATCTACAGTGAGGTTGAAGCTAGAGCCGTCTCCTTTTGTAAATGTTAAAGTATTTGAAGTTACAGATCCGGTTAAGATGTTTAACAAGCCTAACGAAGCTGTATTAGCAAAAGATGCTGTAATTGCAGAACTAACACTTCCTACTACGTTAGATCCAGATACAAAACTTGCTGTCTGTGCAACTACAGCTAAAGAAGCTGTTATATCTTGACTACCGGTAACTCCGGCGAGAGGTACCTCGTGATTATCTATTTTTAAAGTTACTAAGCCAGCATCGTTAGTTTCAATAGTTAAAGGGTAAACTGTAGATTGACTAACAAAGTATATTGTAGAATCTCCAACGTAAAGGTCTTTCCATGCATTAGTCGCACTTCCTAAAGAAAAAGATGATATTCCAGTTCCGGAATCGACATTAGGAAGTAAACTTCCAGATACTAAGAAGCTTCCAGATAAAGTTAATGTTCCTGTTGAATCATCAAATAAGAATAAACTACTACCAGATACTGTTGCACCGTCTTTATTATACTGTACAGCTTGTATAGGGCCAGATGCTTCTGCTGATCCAGTAGGTCCAGCAGGTCCTTGAGGTCCTACAGCACCCTGAGGTCCTTGAGTAACAACCTGGACGACCTGGGTTTGGCCTTCCTGGATAACTATCTGATTGGGGTTTGTATATACGCTATTGCCTGCCATTAACGGGTTACTTCATTACTTAGTCTCACTCTTCCTTCTATAAGTCTGATTGTATAAGCACAATCACCGGATCCAGAATATAATTCCAAATCGTAATGTGCATCTCCGGACCAGCTTAAATCCGAGCTAGTACAGGAGGCTATAATTACTCCTACAGTTCCTGAAGTCGGGGGAAGATTATCGTTAGAACCAGAAAAATGAAGACCGGTACCATCTGAGTTGTAGGAACTAGATAATGTGAGATACACTGTATCAGAAGTAGCAGTAGGTCGTATTTGCATTCGACCGGTGTAGTACGAAAGATCAACAGGATCGCCGGTTGAATCTTTATATGCTAAGTCTATTTTAAAGGTAGCTCCTTGTTCTATGTATAAGTTGTATCTCCCGGCAGACATAGTTTTATTATAAATATCAGTATAAAAGGATAAGCGTTAACTAATCTCTATATGTTATAAATACATCTAAAATAGGGTCTACTACCTGATGTCTATGATTTTGATGTAAAGTTACTACTTTTACTTTAGGAACTGCTAATTCTAATTTTAAAAAGAAATCAAATCCAGATTCTTTTTTGTTTCTTAAGTCACATTGGGACATATCCCCGCAGAAGACCATTTTAGAGTTCATACCTAACCTACCTATCATTAATTCCGTTTGTCTCATAGTGGCATTTTGTGCCTCATCAACTAAAACAAAACAGTTAGAGAATGTATTACCTCTTAGAAATCCAAAGGGAGCCACTATGACATCCCCGTCCTGGATTAGCTTTTCAGTCTTAGCTTTTCCTACCAGATCGTACATTATATTATAAATCGGGGAAGTAAGGTATGATAATTTATCATCTACTCCTCCTGGTAGAAATCCAATATCTTCTCCGGCTGTTACAAAAGGCCGGGCAATAATTAACTTCTCTACTACCTTATTAAATAATTGATCTAACCCGGTCTGAACGGCAAGCATGGTTTTACCTGAACCGGCTTTACCTTTTATTGCTGTTATATCGTGATGTAAGATTTCTGCTTTTGCAAGTTTCTGCTCTTCGTTTAATGTTATTCCAAATCTGATCGGTCTTTTGGGCTTCCTTTTTTCTTTGAAAACCTCATCGGTGTGATGATTGCTCGGCATAATTTTTATAAGATTAATAACTTTATTATAAATAGATTCTTAATGAAGAACGAACATAAAAAAAGCCCGGCTTTCACCGGGCTCTTTATCTACTTTACGTAAGGTTTATCTTACAAAGTGTTCAAACCATTAACGTAGATCTTACCGTAGAATTCTGGTCTTACCATCTTCTTAGCATATCTAGTCAATAATCCTTTTCTTGGTACGAAAGTATCTGGATCGTACACCATAGGAGTCATGATTAATGGAATGTAAGGAGCAAATACTGCACCAGTCTCCAAGAACTGACTACCCTTGAAGCCCATCAAGATAGTATTCTCTTTCATGTATGGGTTCTTGTAAACAGTGTATCTGTTGTTGATCTGACCCATCTTCTGTACACCGAAAGCGTAAGTAGCGGCAGTAACATCACCGTTTGAAGTAGAAGCAAATCCAGGAATGCTTTCCAAGATAGTAGCTACTGTAGGACTAACTACGCAGAAGTTAGCACCACCTCTCAAAGTTCTCTGATGGATGATGTTAGATAGTTTCTGCATCTTAGTTCCTAGAGTTTGGAACCACTGACCTTGAGTGTTGAAGAATCCAGCGTCTCCGAAAGAAGCAACTGCAGTCTCAGTTCCTGTGATAGTTCTGTTGTTAACAGCAGACCAGTACTCAGTACCAGCAGCAGCTGATTCAATCAACATATCCAAGATCTCAAGATCGATCTCAAGACTGATGTACTCAGACATTGTAGAAGTCAACTCAGCCTCAGCATCCAAGCTATGGTATGCGTTCAAGTCCTGAGCGAATTCTGGAGTCCATTGTGCTTTCAACTTCTTAGTCTTAGCAACAATAGCCTCAGATCTCATAGAAACGTTAATCTGTGGAATTACGATGTCAGAAGTAGACTCAGCGTTAGGAACAGCATAGCTAGCACCTGATTCGAAGTCACCTCTTGCATTATCCTTAGTATCTTTGTTGTACTCAATTAAGAACTCATTCAGAGTTGGGATCTCAGCAGTAGAAGCTGATACGAAGAATACTACGTTACCGCCTTGGAAGTAGTGGAACTCGTTTAAGTTATCAGCAACAGCAACTGAACCTGAAGTGATTACAAATCCTCTAACTCCTAATACATCGATATCAGCAGAGATAGAAGAAGTAGCAACAGTCAACTTCTTGATCTCACCAGCAGCAGCAGATGCACTGTAAGCAGAATCGTAGTTGATGTCAGTCAAAGAAGCAGAAGCTGCAGTAGCAGTAGCTCCAGAAGCTGAGAACTGGTTTGTAGAATAAGTGAATCTACCAGCACCGTAAAGACCACCAGTAGAGGTGTTACCGAAGTTGTCAGAAGAATCACCATACATAGAATCACCTGAAGTGAAAGGATTCTTTGAAGTTCCGTATTGGAAGTCTAAGAAGAATACAAGACCAGAAGGTAAGTTCATAGGCTGAACAGAAACGAATTCTTTTGCAGCGATCTGACCAAATACCTTTCTTACCAATGGAAGAGCTACTCCAGCCCACTGCTCACCAGTACCAGCTGTAAAGCTACCACCTGTTCCAGTTTGTGAAGTCTCAACTACCAATTGCTTGGCCTGATTCTCAAGAATCATAGACATGTTGTTCTTCTCAATATCGCTACCAAGACCTTCCAAAAGGCCAGTAGCGTCCCATTTGCTTGCTAATCTAACCGCGTCAGATTGCAAACTCTGCCATGGGTTAGCAGATTCTAATAGTTGTTGTACGTTTGACATTTTATGTACTTTCTAATTTTTTTTTACTTTATGCCTGCAAGTTTTTGGAACCTACTTACCATACCGTCAGTCTCCATTACAGGCTTCTTTGGAGATGTTCCGACAGCTTTAGATGCAAAACTCTTAGATTCTTTAATAGCTTCTTTAGTATTACTTGTTGTTGAAACTAGACCTTCTAATAAGGTTTCATATACAAGCTTAACCTCTTTAACTGATTCAGCTTTGTCAAAGGTAGTTAATACCTTAACTTTCTGAGCTTCTGTTAAGTTTTTAGCTTTAAAGATCTTATTTGTGTAGAGTAACTTAGAATTTAGAAGATTAACCTCGTTTAATTCAGCTTTTAAAGTTTCGATAGTTTCCGTCACTTCGTCAGAGTCAGCAGCTTGTTTACCTGTTAACTTCTTGTACGTTTTTTTGATAAAATCAATTGCTTTAGTACCTCCTGCATGAATCATACCAATAAGAACAGGTACTGAAAGACCGAAAGCAACAGTAATGTACTTAGCTGTTTCCATAGTAACATTTAAAGCATCTGCTAAAGCTTGAAAATCACTTCCAGTTGGGTCAATGATTTCTTCCATTCCCTCTTTTTCATCTTCTTCAAGGTTCATAGCACCTGTTGCACCAGCTCTACTTGTAGTGTACTTGGAATCTACAGGTTGGATAGACTGCATTTTATCTACTTCTTTAGTAGCTTCTGCTGCAGCTTGTTCTGGATTCATTCCCTGTTTGATCTTTTCTGCTGTTCTTTTAGCCGTTTCTTCCTTTTCTTCTTTCTTGAAAGAAAAATATGCTTTGGCAACTGCACCGCCCATAAGTGATACTATTCCCCCAAGGATAGTTAATACCACTGCTGGTGTAATAGCAATCATTTCTTCAAGTTCTTCTGCTGGTTTTTTGCTTTCCATCATTGGCTCTTCTTCGGTTTCTTCTTCTGATTCTTCATCAGTTACTTCTTCTTCAGAAGCTTCCATTTCTGGTGCTTCCATTTCTTCTTCACCGGCTTCTAATTCACCAGCTTCAATCATTTCATCTACCACATCTTCGATAAATGCTTTCAAATCTTCTTCAGACATTTCCTCAAGGTCGAATTCCTCTTCTTCCTTCTCTTCTTCGTCAGCTTCAGGCTCCTCTTCTTCTTCATGCATTTCTTCTTTTTCTTCTTCATGCACTTCTTCTTCGTCACCTTCTTCTAACTCAGCAAGAAGTTCGTTGAGTTCTTCTTCGGTCATAGTTTCATCGTCATGCATCTTTTCTTCCATCTTTTCTTCATCATGCATTTTAGCTTCTTCCATTTCCTTGTCGTCCTCTTCGTCCATCTCTGTAAGTTTCTTCTCAAGCATAGATTTCAATTGCGGAGTGAAGGCCTCTTCCAACGCTGCTTTAGCATTAGAGATAGCCATTTCCTTTACGGCCTTTGCATCAGCAATAGCCTCTTTTAATAAATCTCTGTTTGACATTTTGTTCCTAAAATTTGTTTTGGAAAATACGCTTATTTGATTTCAAGCGTAATGTAGTTTGTTAAACTGTTTTTTCAGAATGCTATATTGAGATAGCATATCTACTTTTAATAAATATAGATGTTTTTCCGAAAAGCTATCTTTAAATAAAGATTGTTATATAATGGGACATTCTCCAAAGCTGCAAAGAAGTTCACGAATAATCTCATTTGCTTTGCTGTAATCTTTTAGAGAACCGTTTCCTAAGGATTCATTTAACCTTGACTGGTGCATCCATGACCCAGGATTTGAAGGAGTGGAAACAAAGTCCCAGCAGAGCAACTCAAAGTCGTCTTGTACCTCCAAAGTCTCACCTATCTGTTTTACAGAACCCATTCCTCTTGATGAAACACCTACTTGAATGCCACTGTCAATTAAAGCCTTTAAGATATTTCCGGATGGAGTAGGTAGTATTTCGATCTTACCCATAATATAATCCCCATCCCACCAGATATCTTTTATATTGTGAGAAACGTTTTTTAAGTTTATTATTGTTGATTCTGGATGGTCTAGTTCACCGGTTGCACGGTTATTACGAACACTATCCATATACTTATCAATCTCCCTTTTCCAAATAGACTTAGGGTAATATCTACCATTGCCGTTCTTAACTTCGGCGGTTGCTAAGATACCTTCAACCATCGGACTGCCTCCACCTCTTGATTCGGTGATAGCTCCTACGGGTCGGAAGGATTGGGTTTCTATAAGGAGATCTTTACTCATTAATTATTTCTTAAGTCCTTTTCTTTTAAGCATCTCTTTCACTGCTTCTGCATAACCCATTTTCTCTACCTGCTCTCCGGCTTCTTCGTTTGGAGTTTCTAATTCCTCATCCATAGATGTAGGATCATCATCATGCTTGGTTAAATCAAAGTATTCATCTACTACTTCCTTCTTCTTCTCTCCATACTTACCTTCAAGACGGGCTTTTTCTTTTTCGTATCTTTTCTTCTTAGCTTCTAAGAACTTAATATTTCTCTGAATTTCTTTTACTTTCTTTTTATCTACCATCTCAGATACACCTTCGGCTTCTGTCATTGATAGTTTAGATTGAAGTTCAGAAATTAATTCATCTATTTGACTTACTTTGGCTTCGGCTTTAGCTAAATCAGATTTTTTTTCAATCTCTTTAACCGCCTTTTCCATTGCCTTATTTTTAGCTTCACTAAGCTTAACAGGCATCATCTTATCTGTATCAGATGCTTTTAAACCAGGAGCCTCATCAGTGTATCCAATACCCTTAACTCCGAAAGCACCGTCCTTCATATAATGCATAGGATCTTTTTCAAGGTTCTTAACGACCATTTCCTTAAGTTCCTCTTCAGTCTTTTCAGCATTCTTAGGATCCTTCATCTCGGCATAGTAACCGGATAAAATAGACTCCATTGAAAGATTGTTAGAATTTTTTTCGTCTTTATAATCGTAGCCTGCAGTCTCAAGCTTTTCAACGTCCTTGTCAGTATCTTTAAGATCAGCTTTTACGTTCTCATTAAAGATTGAGAACCAATCTGGATTTGTAGGTCTTTTAGCAGATATACCGATAAATCCTTCTGAAAGGATTCCTCTTTCTGTTAAGTTATGAACGGCTTGATCAAAAGTTAGAGCATTAGTAACAACGTTTGGAAACATTGACTTAGCTTCTTTTAAGAATAATTCTTTATTGCCTTTTCCTTCTTTAATAAGGTTTAGTTTGTTCTGTAGGCTTTTCATACATTTATAAATATAGTAGACTTAGGCTCCTGTGCCTCTTAAGTCCAAAGTTTCTTTTACGATGTCGATTGCAGGGACAAATGTTAGAACTCCACCTCCGGGAGCTACTACAACCGAGGCCATATAATCTGATTGTACTAGGGATGATAATCCGGATCCTAAAGTAAAAGATCCAGAAGTATTTTTAGGAGAGGTAGTATCGTAGAACCCGTCTGAGTTCTTTACTGTCTCTAAAGTGAAATAAGAACTACCCTCTAAGGTATTTGAGATAGTATAAGTGGTAGAAACTCCGGCTGTTATATCTGCCGGTTGCTGTTCCCTGTTTTGTGTTACTGATACGTTAAAGTTAGCCATTTTTTATTTCTTCCAAAGATCTTTAACTATTAGGCCCTTGGCCTTCTTTCTTAGTTTATTCTGGTCTACAAGTTTCCAACCTAGTTTAAGGTAGTAGTTCTTTGCAGCTCCTTTGGCATTCTTATCAGGATTATAAGCATACTTTCCTAAGTACGCCCCTGCACCGGCCGAGGTAGACATTTCCTTAAGCTGTCTCTTAAACTCGGTCCTGGTCATGATTTAAAGTTCGTTAATTAGTTCGTAATACTGTAAAAGATTAACAACATCGTCATTAGAGAATTTATCGTTTTTCTCTAAAGGTGTTACGTACTTAAGAACTTCTTGTAATTTAATTTTAACTACCTGGTCTTCAATACTCTTAATTTTTCTTTCTAAAGTACTTTTAATTCCTGGGATTCTATTGTTGTAAAGTTCTTTTAATTTTTCAGGTGCATCTACAGAGTTAATAAATTCTTTTAAGACTTCTTTTTGAGCAGACTTTAGATCGTCGTACTTTTCATTAAACTTCTCAAGAAGAACTCTGTAAGTAAGCATCTTTAGGTCCTTATCGTACCCGTTAAACTCTTCCATTAATTCATCTTTCTTTTCCTCAACAGGTGCTTTAGAAAGATATTCTAATAAAGTCATTTTATTACTAATAACGACTTCCGGTGCTACATCAGTAGATGTGTGATTTTCAATAAGGTTATTTAAAGCAGCGTAAATTTTATAGTTATTAATTTTAACTTTGAAGAATTTCTCTACGCTGTAATTTTCTTTAATTTCACGTACTAAATTATATCTCTGTTTTCTAACCTCGGTACGATTTAATTTAGATGAGGTCTCAACCAGACTATTAATTACTAATTCAGCCTTAGATTCGGTTAAGTTTTTGTGTTTAGATAGCTGCTCGTATAATTTATATTCTTTTCCTAATTCACTATTTAAAAAGTATTTTCTAAGAATATCAACAGCAGCAGAGTCTTTCCCTTCTAAAGTGTCGGCGGTAATCCGTCTTACTAAAAGTTCAAAGAGTAAACCTGTATTCTTGAATTTCGAGTGTTTGTTCTGCACAGTAGTCGGTTTTATAATAAATATGTGTTAAATTTTATTCCCTGATTTGTTTTGGGTCTAGAAGATTATCTCCTTTTTTATCTGATTCAAATACCAGCTTTTTCTTACCCGGCATGTTATTAAGCATATCTTCATGACGACCTAATTCTTTTTTAGATTGCTCCATAGCATACCTACGGGCATCTACTCTTTTAGGTCTACCAAAATCCTCCTGATCGTCATTCTTGGCGGCGTCTCTACCTAATCTATCCTTACCTAAAGGATCATTTTGAGTTCCGGCCATGGATGCTTTTTCTCTAGGACGGCCCATCTCAGGCTCATCTTCGTTATATCCATCAGGTACTGAACCTGGACGGTCATACACCCTACCCTTACCGTAAGCCGTAGCTATATCGTGGGGAGTTCCATAAGACTCTCCAGTCTCCATAGGATCATTTCCTTCATTTTCTATCTGAGATCTTCTAAAGTCTCTTTTCTTATCTTGAAGAATCAAGTCTCTATACTCATCATACTGATCTTGAGATAGGTGGAAGATATTATCGTAAATCCAATCCGTTGGAAGAATACCAGAATCTTTAATTTGAGCTGCTAGATCAACTTTCTCTTTTAATAAAGCAATTCTCTCCTGATCATAAATGATTGAAGGAGTGGTTAGACCTAATTCAAAGTTAGTTAGTGATTCGTCTCTATAACCCTGAATGTAAAGATGCACAAAAGCAATCTTATAAAGTTCGGAAACCATAATACGCTGTACCTTTTCAATGGTTCTACCGAATCTAATATCTTCAGCGGCCAAGGTTGCCTTACCTTGTAGATTTTCATCATATCCAAGGAATGCTTTTGGTACTCTTAAGGCAGCAAATAGCTTATCTCTAAGGTATTCAACGTCTGTTATACCGTCGTATTGTAATCCTCCTAGGGTATCAATCTTAGTACTGGTGTCATTACCTCTCATAGGGATATAAAAATCCTCCATAAGATTCTGCATGTTGTACTTTAGGTTATATTCACCTGTCTGATTATCAATATAAGGCGTACGTTTCATTTTAGAGATTGCCTGCTGCATAAAGTTCTCAATCTCATTTGGAGGAATACCACCCACATTCATATAGAAGATTCTCTTTTCAGGAGCTCTTACTATTCTGTGAACCAGCATTGCATCTTCCATTAAGGTGTACTGCTTGAATAATTTCCTTGCAGGCTCTAAGTAAGAACGGCCGTAAGGTAAGAAATTAACGTCAGTCAAAAGTCTGAAGTGTGCTATTTCGTAATTATCGAAGAAGATATCCTTACCTGTTTCCTGGTTTGGACCTCTAAAGTAACCGTAAGTGTCTGCTGCCAGACCATCCGGGTCATATCTAAATCTAACTGCTGTAGGATTATTCTCATCAAAGCCTTCCTGTCTTTCTATATTAAAAGCAGAAAATGGAATTACGTTATAAACCCCGTATTGTTCAGAAGCTTCTAATTTTAAGAAGAAGTCTCCATATTTACACATGTTTCTGATCCACCAATTTAAATTAAATTCAACGTTTAAAACGTCATAAAATAAATTATAAAGGATCTTCTGGATATTCTCATCCGAAGAACGGATTTGAAGTACCTCCCCCATATCATTTTTCAAAGTAGATTCTTCTGCCAGGATATCTAAAGTGGATGCAATGATAGCATCAGTATCCATGGCGTCATACTCTGAGTATAACTGGGTTCTTAAGGTCTGGTAGTTAAAACTACTCTGATATCCATATAAAGAGGATGGAGATGTGGTGTAGATTCTATTGTATCGATTAACTAGAGAGTTATTTTCTAGCTCTCCAGACATCTGAATCTGGTTAGTATCAGCGACTTTTAATTGATCGCCTCCGACGTTTCTAATTACTACATCGGTTGAAAAAAGGCGTCTAAGTCTTGAGAATATGCCGGTATCTGCCATTACGTCTTAATAATATAAGTATAAATAGTTAAAAAGGCCAACTTAATTTATTTAAGAAGCCAGGTGAAATCTTCAGTTCCACCCTGTCCATTATCTATTTGATAAGGATTCTTAGTGTCTGATGGTGAGTATACTCCCTGATAAGGTGTTTTAGTAGATGAGATATTACCTAGGGCTGCTTTGGTTATATCAATACCCTGCTGGTTTAACTGTAAGGCCGTATCTCGAACGTATAACCCAGTCCCGAACGACATTACTAGGTCATCATTATACCCGTACTGTGCTTCCGCCCGTCCGTTCTTCCAGACAAAGACTTTCATTTCCTCAATCAGTCTCTTAGATTGAATAACTACTGCCTTTTCATTAACGGCTTCTTGGAACTTACCAATGATTAGAGGTCTGGTCTTAGAATTCATAGTAAATCCAGGAGTCATATTAGAATTAATATCGTATTGATTAAAATAAGATTCTGCCGTCAATGTTCCTGATTTAGGAGAATGGTAGAAGTTATTATAACCCCGGTCTAAGATAGTCTGAATTGCTGCCCATCCTATAGATGCATTTTCAACCACTAATAAGGCTTCATTATATTCTGTTGCTATTGCAACCAGGAGTAAACCAAATTCTTTAGTCCCTATTTGACCTTTATATTCACCGACCTGGGTGTTATTTTCTATATCTAATATGTGGAATGCTGAATAGTCCTTACCGTCTCCACGGGCGACGTCAGCAACTACCATATAACTTCTGGAATAATCAACCGGTTCCCAGATCCATAAGTTCTGATCTGCTCCTCTTTTTTCCAAAGGCTCTTTCATATAGGTCTTCATATAGAATTCCATATATTCACCGTAGAAAACCGTGTCTCCGGATGTACTAAAGTCACAATCACACTCCTGGGTTGCCAGTCTTGGATCTCCTAGTAGTTCATCCTGTCTTTCTCTCCAGGTTTGATCACGTTCAGGGTGTACATACCATGGTAGTTTAATAGGAAGGAAGTCATTCTCTTTATTTTCAGCTCTTACCCATGTCTGATGAAACCAGTTTCCTGTTCCATACGGGGTAGATAGTACGATTGCTCCTCCTCCAGTTGCTAAGGTCTGCTGAGCTGATGCCCAAGTCTCGGCAATGTTATCAATAAAGGCTGCCTCGTCAATTAAGAGCAGGGATACAGCTTCAGAACGTGCTGAATCTGAATTTGATTACTTGGCTTGAATCTTAGAACCGTTGGCTAGTCTTAAAGATAGCTTATTATGCTCGACCGATGGTACTTTTAACCAGGAAGGTAGGTTCTCATACATGAACTGCACCTTTGCTACCAGGTTTCTTGCCGTTGCCTGTGTGGTTGCTAGGGTTAATACGTTCTTATCCTTATGAAAAAGCATCAACCATAGTGAATAACCGGCTCCTAAAGTTGATATTCCAAGCTGTCTAGACTTTAGAATGATAGAATACGGGTTATCTTTAAAGTGACTTAGTACTTTTTCCTGAAATGGATATAGGTTAAATAGTATTCTACCACGTTGAGGGTGCTGGATATAGCAGTATTTTTTCATAAAGTGTACCGGATCGGCTACACATCTTACGAATTCCTGCCTTATTATTTGTTTTAAGTCTTGACTCATAATAAAATTAATAAGCTAAAGAAAAGTTGCTCCGGCGGTTATAAATCCTATCTGGGCTTTCTTTAACGCAGCTTTT
>Ga0181572_10002977_pt1 | contig 12004 bp, 11 predicted proteins | sample 101ome_26_FD_133004 | JGI IMG/M metagenome (GOLD analysis project Ga0181572, IMG submission 133004) | Coastal salt marsh microbial communities from the Groves Creek Marsh, Skidaway Island, Georgia - 101408AT metaG (megahit assembly) | ecosystem: Environmental > Aquatic > Marine > Intertidal... | reverse complement strand
ATGCTGTCCGGTGCTATTGCCCTCGAAGCAGGCGACACGATGTCGAGTGTGGTGTATGACGCCGACGGTGAAATCCCCGAGCTGTCTGTTTCCATTACTGCCGAGGGTTACTTATCAGGCCCCGCCGCTGCACTGGAAATGGCGCGGGAGATCAATGCGACCGGGCGTTACTTTGCAGGTCAGCGGGATGGCGACGAATTTATCCCCGCAGCGGGCGCTAACACGATTTATGCCGAAGCACCCATTCGCAATGTAGAGATTCGCGTGGACTTTGCTCCGGAACCCGACTTTATTTATGAGGCCGATCTGTCAGTCGCATCCTCGCTCATCGAATTTAACGAGAGCGGTATGGCCGACATTGATTTTAGTGTTGCGACGAACGCCAACATGAATGTTGCGGTGACCCTGTTTGACGCCGTCGGCGATACGGTCTCTGGCGATAGCTGGGTCGTTGGTGGAAACGCCGACCTCTCACTGCATGTCCACATGCCGCGAGAGGAAACCTATACGATGGTCATGGTAGCGGACGCAATCGATGGCAATGCGACGATCCAGAAAACTGTAGCGCTCACACTGGTCGACACCCGCCCCGTCGCGCCGGCTCCGGAGCCACAGGCCTGTGATGCCTCCGATGCGAACGCCAGCAACTACCCCGCATTCCGTGTCGAAACTACCTACACCGGCGGAGAACAGGTGGCATACCAAGGGCTGGTCTATCAGGCCAAGTGGTGGACCCGAGGTAATACCCCCAACACGACTGACGCGTTTGAGCTGATTTCGGATGTCGTACTCGAGTACAGCGATAACACGGTTTATCAAGCGGGCGATCGGGCGATCTATCAGGGTCAGATCTTCGAGGCGAAGTGGTGGACGCGCGGCACGATGCCCAGTGATCGCGATCCTTGGACCCTGATCGGTGACGCGGATTGCTAAGCGGCACTGCAATCAACCATGAAGGGGGCCTAGCCCCCTTTTTTATCGCCCCATTTTTACGTTGCTTACCGCACGCGTGAGCGCACATTGCATCGCAATAGTCACTGCCTCGCCTGAGCCTCACTTTCTCTGGCAAACACCGAGGCGCTCGCTTGAAGGTAGCGGCCTATCGTCGAGTTAGGTGCTATCGTCAAGTTAGGCGCTATGGTCAAGTTAGGTGGATGTACCGTGGGTTTTACCCTCTCATCCGCTGACATATCATCTCATCAGCGCGTGCGAATTCGCCCGAGCGGAGATGCTGCGTAAATGCCGTCCACATCAATGAAGGGGTGCGTTGAGTATGGAGCAATCTATTCTTGCCAGCGATCTGCGAGTCATCGTGCGACTCATGAACGCGCGGCAACTCAACACCGAATCAATGCTGAGCGCTGCCGGTATCGATGCGGCGTTACTCAATGACCCGCGAGCGCGCGTTTCCGCTGCCTGCTTGGGCAACGTGATAACCCAGCTTGTTCAGGCGCTGCCAGGAACCAACCTGGGTCTGGAGCTGGCCCGCTTTCACCGGATCACCGACACCCACGTATTGGGCATTACCGCTATCGCCTCCGAGACGGGCATCGAGGCACTGCGTCGCCTGAGTCGCTATCAGGCGCTGGTCGCCACTGTGGAACCACTCACGATCAGTGAGCAGCGCGATCAGGTCATCATCAAAAAAGCCATTGTGCAAGACGCCGATGCCGAGCATGTCATTCAGGTTTTTTTGTTCGCAGTGCTACTCGGGGGCATCCGCGATATCACCGGCTATCTTGGAGACATTGTCAGTGTCTCTTTCACTGGCAAGGCTCACGGGGCCGAATCTGCCTATCGGGAAGTCTTTGGACCCCACGTGGGCTTCTCGGCCAAAGAAGCCACCTTGGTGTTACCCAAGGCAGTACTAGAGGCACCGATTTCCACCAGCAATATCGATATCCTCACGAAAAATGAGCCCATGCTGGCGTCGCTCGTGCGCGCGATCCGCGAGGACAATCTGCTCGCCACGCTCAAGATGTCAATCCTCGATCACCTCCCCGATAAAGCCCTGACCGAGGAGGAAGCCGCCGCGTCACAAAACATGAGCCTACGCACTTTTCAACGTCGCATAGAAGCAGAAGGCACGCGATTTCGTACCTTACTCGATCAAACCCGCGCGGAGCTCGCCGAGAGCTTGCTCGCGGATCGTACTGTCAGCCTGTCAGAGGTCAGCTACTGCTGCGGATTCAGCGAGCAGGCGTCGTTTTCGCGCGCCTTTAAGCGCTGGACGGGCCAGACACCATCCGCCTACAGGGAAGCCTTGCTGAACGGCTAGCGGCACGCGCTGTCCCATGGCAAGCGATCGTTACTGAGCCCAAGCACGGGCCAGACGATTGATCAATCGGCATGGCTTAGGCTACCTGCGCGGAGGCGATCGCCGATAACGCGCGTTCAATCTCGAACCCCTCAGTGCCGAAGTGGGTCACAAAGCGTGTCATGTCCGGCAAAGCGGGCCAATCATAAAACTCAAGTCCCGCGTCTCGCAGAGCGCTCCGCACTACGGCGGGGATAACGGGAAAAAGCTCGTTAGCTTCAACCGGCCAGGGTAAGCCGCAATCACTGCGCGCTGTGAAACCCGCCGCCAACTCCTGAGCCATGGCGTTGGCATGACGTGCGTTGTCCAACCATAAATTGTCAGTCAACAGCGCCAGCCACTGCGCGGCGAGGAAACGCTGCTTGGACCAAAGGTGCCCCGCTCTCTTTCGGCGATAAGCAAACTGATCCGCCAGCGTTGTGTCAAAGAGCACGACGGCTTCTGTGGCGATACCCCCATTTTTGGTCAAGCCGAAACTCAAACAATCCACTCCAGCTTGCCAGGTCAGTGCCGCGGGACTCGCGCCGGTGGCGATGACGGCGTTCGCAAATCGCGCACCGTCCATGTGCAAGGCCAATCCATAGTCAGTCGCCAAATCTGCGTAGGCGCGGATATCGGATGGCGAGTAGACCGTCCCAGATTCGGTGACGTTAGACAAACTGATCGCAGCGGGTTTGGCATTGTGCACACCGTGAACGGTCGCTGTTTGCATATGCTGGCGCATCAGGGTCGGATCGGGTTTACCCCCCTCACCGGGGATCCCGACCATGCGGGCGCCGCCGGTATATAACTCCACCGCCGTATTCTCATCATTCTGGATGTGCGCACCCTGATGACAATAAATAGCGCCCCAAGGGGGGCACAATGTGCTGAGCGCCAGTGCATTGGCCGCGGTTCCGGTCGTGACAAAGAAAACGGCACAATCGACATCAAACACTGACTGCACCGCCACCTCGGCCGCCTTTGTCAGCGCATCCTCACCATAGCCCGGGGTAACGCCATCAGACGCCTTTGCGATGGCCGCGAGCACCGCGGGGTGCGCACCCGCTTGATTATCTGAAACAAAATTCATGGTTGTTATCTCGCGAACTGCGGCGCGCGCTCAGGTTCGCCTCATCAGCTGTCGGGCCTTCACTATACGTTAGCGGGCGTCGCGTATCAGAGCCATGAAACGATGGCCCGGCTGATGGGCGATACTTCCGGGTGCTGTCAGCTACCAATGACCCGCAGGTTAATGACGCCATCAAGGTTGCGAATCTGATCGAGCAATTCTGGCTGGGGCATACCCTCGATATCGATGATGTTGTAGGCGATATCACCGACACTCTTGTTGAGTAGATCAGCCACGTTCAGCCCTGCGTCTCCAACCAGAGTCAGAATATGGCTCAACATACCGGGCTGGTTGCGGTTTGAGATGGTGAGTCGATATTCGGTGGTCCGCTCCAACTCAATTGCTGGGAAGTTGACGGAATTGCGGATATTGCCGTGCTCTAGAAACGCTTTGAGTTGATTGGCCGCCATCACCGCACAGTTTTCTTCGGCTTCAGCTGTGCTGGCACCAATGTGCGGCATCATGATTGCGTCGCTCCTGCCCAGTAATGCGGGGTTAGGAAAATCTGAAACATACTTGCGCAAGCGCCCACTCTCGAGCGCGGTGACGATCGCGTCAATCGATACAATTTCTTCTCTGGCAAAGTTCAACAAGCAGCTGCCCTTGCGGAAATGCTCGAGCATCTCGGCATTAATCAGACCGCGTGTGCTATCGAGCACGGGCAGGTGCAGGCTCACGAAATCGCTGCGGCTGAACAACGACTGTACGTTCTCCATACGCTGTACTTCGCTGGGTAAGCGCCAGGCGGCCTCGACCGACAAGGCGGGATCAAAACCGACAACATGCATACCAAAGTCGAGTCCGAGCCTCGCCACCAGGCTCCCGATAGCACCCAAACCGACCACACCCAGCGTTTTGCCGGCAAGCTCGGCGCCCGCAAATCGCTTCTTCTCCTGCTCCATCAGCGCGCCCATCGCCTGCGCGGACATGGACGCGTCCTGAGCCTCTGCAAAAGCGATCCCACCCACGATATCCCGAGAGGCGAGCAACATTGCCGCTGCCACCAACTCTTTCACGGCATTGGCGTTGGCGCCGGGAGTATTGAAAACGGGGATGCCGCGCGCGCTGCAGTGCGCCAGCGGAATATTGTTAACACCCGCGCCCGCTCGGGCAATGGCAGTGACCGAACTCAAGACTTCGTCTTCCTGCAGTTTATGGCTCCGCAGAAGCAGCGCGTCTGGGTGGCCAATATCCTGTCCCACTTCATATTGCTCACGCTCGAAACAGTTGAGGCCTTTGGAAGAAATGGTGTTGTAGGTCTTGATGCGGTACATAGCTTAGGGTTGGTCGCCGAGGGGCCGCATTGTGCGTGATTGCGCGCATTTATGCGAGTGATTCGGGTCAAACTTGCGCGCGGCGCTGACTGTGTGAGCGAGTTTCGGCGCTAACGGTCAGCGATGACCACCACCTCAGTGGAAAGTTGACTGGCGACGATCGTCTTGATGGCATCGGCCAACTGACGAAACGCGATGCGTGACGGCGACCGTCTCCGCCACGCCAATGCGTGGTCGCGGCTAAAGTTAACGCCCTTAACGTCCGTGACACGCAGCGTGTCCGACTCAGCGATCTCACTTGCCACATACAGCGCCGGCAGAAAGGTAATGCCCATGCCCATTACCACCATCTGCCTGAGCGTATCCAACGACGTCCCCTCGTAGTCTCGGTTCACCGTAGCGCCGAGACTCTCGCATAGGGCGCTGACCTGGCGGTGATAAAGATGCTGTTCGTCGATCGCGAGTACCGCCTCACCAACGAGATCCTCTCCTGATATCACCGGCTTCTGTGCCAACGGGTGTTCAAGCGGTACCGCTAGTTTCAAAGACTCCCTAAACAACGGGGCGATTTCCAGCTCGTCGCCTTGCAGGGGTAAGGTGGTCAGAATCACATCATGTACCGAGGACTTCAAATCCAGCCTTAACTGAGCGGGAATCGCCTCGCGAACGTAGAGTCTCAGGTCCTCAAACTGTCGGTGCAAGGCAGGTAAGATCCTCGGTAACACGTATGGGCCTAGCGTCGGCGTGACACCGAGGCGGTAGGTCGTTTGGCCGCCCAACCCCCGAGCCTCATCGACAAAACCCTTGAGCTCCTCGGCAATGCGTCTGGCTCTGGGCAGCAGATCCCGCGCTACCGGCGTCATCTGAACACCGTTGCGTTGGCGCTCAAAGAGCACGGTCCCCAGCGCTTGCTCTAGGGACGCAATTTGCACCGTCAAGGTGGGCTGGGTGACCCCCAATCGGTCAGCCGCCCTCCTAAAACTCCCCGCCTCGGCGATCGCCTGAAAATAACGAATTTGTCTGAGCGACAGCGAATCTGAGGTAGACATAGCCATTCACCTGCATGGTTACCGAAGGACACCCCACAGCGCACCAATGAGATGGCGCCGGAAGCGATACTCGCGAGGCGACGCGGCCGCCACGATGTATAGAAAAATACTATCACATATTTATATGATCCTTCATTTATCTATCACGTATAAAGCGCACCAATCCGCAAGAAACACCCAAAAAGGAACCGTGATCGCATGAAAGCAATTGTCCAGGGCATCATGAATTACCAGCTCGAAGACCATCCAGAGCACCAGCATTTGTTTGATGAACTGGCGAATTCGCAGTCGCCCGAGGTCCTGCTGGTGACCTGTGCTGACTCGCGCATCAACCCTAATCTCGTCACCTCTACGGCCCCTGGCGACCTGTTCGTGTGCCGCAATGCAGGGAACATCGTTCCGCCAATGCCTGGCTACACCGGTGGCGTGACCGCGTCGATCGAGTTTGCTGTCGCGGTGTTGGGCGTTAAGGATATTGTCGTCATGGGCCACACTGACTGTGGCGCGATGAAAGGCGCCATGAACCCAGACGCGGTGGCTCACCTCCCCAGCGTTAAGCATTGGCTCAGCTTTGCCGAAGAAGCGACCGCCGGGGTATCTGCCGCCGACAGTGGTTGCCCGGACGCCCTATTGAAGGTGACGGAAGCCAACGTGCTACTGCAACTTGAGCATCTTAAGACCCACGCGAGCGTCGCTGAAAAACTCAGCGAAGGGACAATCGGCTTGCATGGATGGGTCTATCACATCGCCACGGGCGATGTGACGGCCTATGACGAAGAACAAGGCGCGTTCTTGTCCTTCGCCGACCACTACGCCAGCCTCTTGGCTTAACCCAGATACCCACGGAAGGAGTTGTCTGTGACCCGTTTTCTTGATTTTTCTCATTTACGCGGCGACATTTTCGGCGGACTGACCGCCGGTGTGGTCGCACTCCCCCTTGCGCTCGCTTTTGGCGAAGCATCTGGTGCTGGCCCGATTGCAGGTGTCTACGGCGCTATTTTGGTTGGGTTTTTCGCCGCGCTGTTCGGCGGAACGCCCTCGCAAATATCAGGGCCGACTGGCCCAATGATCGTTGTGTTCGCCGGCGTATTTGCTTCGCTCAGCGGCGACATTTCACTGGTATTTGCCACTGTAGTGCTCGCCGGCGTCATCCAGATTGTGTTTGGCGTTCTCGGATTCGGGCAGTACATCCGACTGGTGCCCTATCCCGTCGTGTCAGGATTTATGAGTGGCATTGGCTGCATCATCATCGCCCTTCAGCTGGCCCGCTTATTTGGTCACGAACCAGAAGGGGGTGGCACTATTCCCGCCTTGATGGAAGTGCCCGCCGCCGTGATGGATCCCAATATCGGTGCACTCGGCGTGGGACTGCTCACACTCCTGATGGTGTTCACCTGGCCGGCGAGCTGGGGCCGCTATTTACCCGGACCTCTGGCCGCGTTGATTACCGGAACGGTCGTCAGCCTCTGGCTAAGCGACGTACCAGTACTGGGGGCGATCCCCACCGGGCTGCCGGAATTTATTATGCCCACCTTTACCAGCGGCACATTGCTGATTGTGTTTGAGGCCGCGCTGATCCTCGCGATCCTGGGTGCGATCGATAGCCTGCTGACTTCGCTCGTCGCGGACAACATGACGCGTACGCGACACCACTCGAACCGGGAGCTCATAGGCCAAGGCGTCGGCAATATGGCAGCCGGATTCTTCGGCGGTATCCCCGGCGCAGGGGCGACCATGCGAACGGTCGTCAATATCCGCACCGGGGGGGTGACCAAAATTTCGGGCATGTTGCACAGCGTGCTTCTGCTAGCCGTCGTCGTTGTTCTGGCGCCACTCGCGTCCAAGATTCCACATGCTGTGCTGGCGGGCATCCTGGTGAAGGTCGGTTACGACATTATCGACTTCTCCTATTTGAAGCGCGCACATCGAGGCCCCCGCTTCGATCTTGCGCTGATGGTCATGGTGCTCAGCCTGACGGTGTTCGTCGATCTCATCACGGCGGTTGTCGCCGGAGTCGTCGTCGCCGCTGTCGCCTTTGTGAAACAGGTCGCTGACTCCCAACTGTCGGCCGCCGCTGGCAACAGTGACGACTCCGCTGATGGGCTCGCCGATAGAGAGACTGCGATACTGCAGGAGTGTGGCGACCGGCTAACGTATTTCGATTTTGGCGGACCGCTCAGCTTCGGTGCGGCGGCAGATCTTGGCCACCATGTGCGAGAGCGCATCAGTCCCAAGCACCATACCTCGATCGTCCTCGACTTCAGTCGCGTGCCATTTGTGGATGTATCGGCAGCACGCGCGGTAGAAACCATCGCGGTAGATGCCGCGCACGCCGGCAAGCATCTTTACGTTTGTGGTATCAACGACGACGTGCTGGACAGCCTTGAAGGGCTGGGGGTCAGCGAGTACTTGCCCACGCAAAATCGCTTCGAGGACCGACTCGCGGCGTTGACGGCCGCGCGTGACTGGATTTTCGAGAACGCCGACACAACCAAACCCGCCTCGTCGAGCAAGCCGGCTATCGCCTGAATGCCTCGCCCCCAACGATAGCCCGCACTGATAAACTCCTGCCTCAATCACAGCGACAGAGGCAGGAGTGTCTATGCGTCGGGTCATACTGACATTGATAGCATTGCTATTGACGGCCTGTGAAGCGCCGTCTACCTCCCACACAGAAATCGTCCGCGCCGTTCAGCAAGGGGCGCTCATTGTCGACGTAAGGACACCCGAGGAGTTTGCGACTGGCCACTACCCCGGCGCGATCAACGTGCCACATGACGCAATTGTCAGCGGATTGAGCACCCGGGCGGTAACACCTGATTCATCCATTGTGCTTTATTGTCGCTCGGGAAATCGCTCCCGGAAAGCCGAGGCGGCGTTGCGGGGCCAGGGGTTTTCAAACACGCTAAATGCCGGCGGCCTCAGCGACATGCTCGCGGCGACAGGGCAATCCGCGGTCGTCCCTTAGCTGTGCGCTCATCAGGTTAGGCCTCAGAACCATCAACGCCCTACTGCGGGGTATCCGCTAGCGTCAATTGCCGCCTTTCGCCAGTGGCGCGAACTGGGCCAGCGCATCGTCCGGCAATAGATCGTTACCCTGCCGATACTGCTCGGCGCAGGCGGTGTAGAACCGGGCATTGAGTAAATTAGCGTCCCCGCAATCTCGCGTGGCGACAACCTTACCCGGCACTCCGGCAATGATGGAATTCGGCGGGAATGCTTTGTTCTCTGTAATGATGGTGTGACCCGCGACAATCGAATTCTCACCAATCTTTGCGCCGTCCATGATGGTAGCGTTGATTCCAATCAAGCAGCGATCGCCAATCTCACAGCCGTGAAGCGTCGCGTGATGGGTGATGGAGCAGTCCTCACCAATAATGGTGGGAGAAGCGATCCCCACATGGATCATCACAAAATCCTGAATATTGGTTCTCGCGCCAATTCGTATCTCATAGGTTTCTGCGCGCGTGACCACGTTCGGCCAGATCGAGGCGCCCGGACCCACATACACTTTGCCGTATAACCAGGCACTCTCATGCACGAAGGCCGGTTCGTCGAGGGTGACATGTTGACCAATGTGTCCCATGCTGTGAGCTCCAGAATCAATGACAGTCCGCCTAGTTTGTCATGTTGCAGCGCGAAGCGCTAAATCTGTTAACCGTGACCTATGGAGCCCGCTGGCATGACAGTTAACGAGCGGCGAGCCATACAGCTCGGTTTGGGCGCCGTCATGCTGTGGAGCACAGTCGCGACGGCATTCAGTCTGAGCTTGCGTTATCTCACCCCTCTGCAACTGGTGACGGTGGCGACCGTCGTCAGTTGGTGCTTTCTTTTTATTCGAGTGATGCGCCCCGAGCAACGCCGGGCGCTCGCGGGGCTCACGCCGCGCGCGAAATTGGCCTGCCTGTTGATCGGCTGGGTCAATCCCGGACTCTATTATCTGGTGTTATTCGCGGCCTATGACCAACTGCCTGCTCAGGAAGCCATGGCCATTAACTACTCGTGGGGCATTACGCTGGCGCTGGTCGCGGCTCCCCTCCTCAAGCAGCGCCTCACACCTGGCGCGCTTCTGGCCGCCTGCGTCAGTTATGCCGGCATCATTATCATCGCAACCCGGGGCGAACCATTCTCCATGAACTTCGCGCAGCCCGTCGGCGTTGGCCTGGCATTGTTGAGCACCCTGATATGGAGCCTCTATTGGGTCATTAACACGCGATTGCCGATCGATCCCGAGATCAGCCTGTTCCTGAACTTTTCGGGTGCCCTGCCGCTACTCCTCAGCCTAATGTGGATGAACGGTGAGTCTTGGCAGATGAGCAGCGCAGGTCTGGCGGGCGCGGTCTATGTGGGTCTGTTTGAGATGGGTATCGCCTTTGTCCTATGGATGGCCGCGATGAAGGCAACCCGCTCTGCACTGCGCATCTCCAGCCTGATTTTTCTATCGCCCCCCGTCTCGCTTTTACTCATTTGGTTCATCGCCGGAGAGCCGCTGCGGCTGTCCACGCTCGGCGGGCTGGCGCTCATCCTCGGAGGACTCTGGCTGCAGCGGCGCGTCGAGCGGCCCTGAGTTGTAGGCAGAGGTATTGGCGGGTCGCACCCACAGCTGACTGCCCTCCGTCAGGCGATCGATATCCAGCACCCGCTGAGTCGTATCCCAGGCGATCGTCACCGTGTTTTCTTGAAGATCTCGCCGAACAACACGCGCCACTGCACCGACATCAGCTTGCGCCTCCGCGTCAACCTCCGCGCCTGTCAGCCCCTTCACCAACAGAGCCTCAGTATCACCCCGCCGGATAACGCGGCCCGACTCCAGCCGCAAAAGATGCTCGCTCAAACGGGCGAGCTCTTCGGGCGCATGAGACACGTAGATCGTCGGCAAGCCGAGCGCCGAGATCCATGTCCGCAAACGCTCGACGATTAGCTGACGCCGCGAACTATCGTTAGCCGACAACGGTTCGTCCAATAACAGCAAGCGCGGCCTCACCAGCAGCGCCTGCGCCAAAGCGACCCGCTGTCGCTCCCCGCCTGAAAGCGTTTCAACCGATTGCGACTGCACGTCATTCAATTGGAGCCCGCCGACAACGTCGTCGAGTGATAATCCAGACTCGCGCGACGTAGCGCGGCGTATTGCGAATGTCAGACTGTCGCGGACTGTCCGGTCGGGGAGTAGCGGATGATTCTGCATCACCACGCCCAATCCGCGCCGAAAGGTTGGCACCTCGACCCCCCGAGACGGGTCGTGCCAAGTCTCGTCACCCCATCTGACGGTGCCGCTAAAGGCGGGCTCTAGTCCGGCGATCACGCGTAACAACGTCGTCTTACCCGCACCGGTGACACCTTGAATGCCCAAGGGCTTGGCGAGGTCGAGATCCAGCTGCACATCGAGGGTGAAATCACCTCGCTGCAAACTGCCACTGATATGGAGCACCTGACTCATCAGCGAACCACTCCGATCCGCCCACCCGCGAACCGGTAAACCAACCACAAGGACAGGAAGGAAAAGCCGACCAAGCCCAGTGCCAGCGTGTGAGCGGCTGGGTAATTTAAAGTCTCCACGTGCTCGTAAATCGCGATGGAGAGGACGCGGGTTTCGCCCGGGATATTGCCACCCATCATCAACACCACGCCGAATTCTCCAACCGTATGAGCAAAAGTCAGTACAGCACCCGTCAGGAAACCGCGGCGCGACAGCGGCAAGACAACGCTCCAAAAGCGATCACGCGGCGAGAGGCCTAAACAGGCGGCTGTCTCCAGCACGGATTCGGGCACGGCGCGAAAGGCGCTCTGTAGCGGCTGCACCATGAACGGCAATGAATACAGCAGCGACGCCAACACCAAGCCCGAAAAAGAAAACGTCAGCGACTCGCCCGTTAGACTCACCCAAAATCCGCCCAAGAGGGATTCGGGACTCAATATCACCAGCAGGTAAAAACCCAATACCGTCGGCGGCAAAACCAGCGGCATCGCAACGAGCGCCTCGACACCCGAGCGTATCGGTGAGTGAGAGCGCGCCAACCACCATGCCAGGGGTGTCGCGAGTGGCGCGAGTAGCACGGTGGTAACCCCGGCCAGCAGCGCCGTTAACCAGAGCGCCTGCAGATCCCCGGCCATCAGTCCTCACCTTCGGCTGGCAATTGATACCCTCGCGACTTGATCACCGCCCGAATCTCAGGGCTCTTAAGCTGTTCAACCCAAAACGCGGCGGCAGCGTTACGGCCGGCGCGGGCGAGTTGCACCATATCCTGACGAATCT
>Ga0181572_10002961_pt1 | contig 12037 bp, 10 predicted proteins | sample 101ome_26_FD_133004 | JGI IMG/M metagenome (GOLD analysis project Ga0181572, IMG submission 133004) | Coastal salt marsh microbial communities from the Groves Creek Marsh, Skidaway Island, Georgia - 101408AT metaG (megahit assembly) | ecosystem: Environmental > Aquatic > Marine > Intertidal... | reverse complement strand
TTATGAAGAGAATTAAAGCCAAAGGCATCAAAGTTGTTGTTTATGAGCCTAATCTTACTGATAAAAATATTGATAGTTTCTATAATTCTGAGGTAATCAGCGAGCTTAATACTTTTAAGAAGTTGCCAGATTTAATTATTGCTAACCGACTTAATAAAGATTTGGAGGACGTATTGGATAAGGTTTACACAAGAGATATTTTTAATTTGGATTAATTATGAATATATTGGTCACTGGTTCGGCTGGTTTTATTGGTTCAGCCTTAACACTCAAATTATTAGATAGAGGGGATTACGTCATAGGTGTTGATAATCACAATGACTATTACGATCCAAAGTTGAAAGAAGATAGATTATGCAGATATATCAATCATCAAAATTATAAACATTTTAGAGTTAACCTTGAGAATGAGAAAGATGTCAACTCTATTTTTCAAAATGAGAATTTTGATATTGTGGTCAATCTTGCAGCGCAAGCAGGTGTAAGATATTCTCTTGAAAACCCACTAGCCTATATTAAAACTAATTTATTAGGTTTTGGACATTTAATTGAAGCTGCCAGAACTAAACAAATTAAGAATTTTGTATACGCATCATCTAGTTCTGTATATGGACTTAATACCCTCCAACCTTTTTCAACAACACATCCTGTCAATCATCCAGTAAGTCTATATGCAGCTACAAAAAAATCTAATGAACTCATAGCTCATACATATTCGCATTTATATCGAATGTCGACAACAGGATTAAGGTTTTTTACAGTTTATGGTCCCTATGATAGGCCCGACATGGCACTACAGAAATTTACAAAGAAAATACTTTCTGGAGAGTCAATCGAGGTTTTTAATTATGGCAAACATAAAAGAGACTTTACCTACATAGATGATATTGTTGATGGACTAATTAAAATTATTGATAATCCAGCCAAAAAAGATATTTCATGGGATAGTGCAAATCCCAATCCCTCATCTTCTAGCGCTCCATATAAAATTTATAATATTGGAAATAATAAACCTGTCGAATTAATGGATTACATTTCAGCTTTAGAGGAGTTTTTAGGGGTTGAGGCTAAGAAAATTATGCTACCTATTCAGCCTGGAGATGTGCCTGATACATATGCAGATATATCAGATATAAAGAGTGATATGGGGTATAAACCTAAAACAAAAGTGAGAGATGGAGTAAAGAATTTTGTTGATTGGTATTTGGATTATTACGATTAGTTTTTCAAAATATTAATCAAATCTTTTAGAGAGTCAATTACATAATCTGCTTCGGTCTTTGTTTCCTCAATACTATGACCGCTTCTCACTAGGACAGTATTAGCGATATTAGAATCTTTGGCAGCTGAAATGTCATCTTCTTTGTCTCCAATTGACCAAGAGTTCGCTATGTCTACATCATGTTTCTCTATTGCTTCCTTTATCATTCCAGGCAGAGGTTTTCTACATTTGCATAGATCATCGGGGGAATGGGGACAAAAAAATACATCCTTGATAATTACATCATTATCTAAGAACTTCTTTAACATCCAATGGGTTAATTGATTGAAATCTTTGGTTGAATAGTAGCCCCTTCCAATTCCAGATTGATTTGTAATAATTATGATCTGGTATCCCAGAGTATTAAGTATTCTACATGTCTCAATAACACCATCTATAAAGATAAAGTCTTCAATTTTATGAAGATAGCCAATTTCTTTATTTATCACACCATCTCTATCTAGAAAAATAGTTTTAAAGGGCATTTTTTAGTTTGAGTATAATAATTTTGATTAATCATATATGATTTTAGATGAGCAATAAGTTATCTGTAGTGATTATTAGCTACAACGAAGAAAAGTTTATAAGGGATGCTCTTTTATCTGCATCTTTTGCTAATGAAATTATTGTTCTTGATTCATTATCTAGTGACTCAACACTAGAAATTGCTTCAGAATGCGGGGCAATAGTTAGCACCAATGCATGGGAAGGTTATGCAAATCAAAAGAATAAGGCAATTTCTTTAGCTACTAATAACTGGGTTTTTGTGCTAGATGCAGATGAGAGAATTAGCAATGAATTGGCATTAGAAATCAAAGAAACACTCAAAAATCCAAAATTTGATGGATATTTTGTTCCTAGAAAAAATAATTTTTTTGGCAAATTTATTAAATATGGGGGGCTATATGCAGACTACAGCATTAGGTTGTTTAAAAAATCTCATGGAAAGTTTAAGAATACTCCAGTGCATGAGAGTGTATCAATTGAAGGCAAAATATCTAAATTAAAACATGACATTGTTCACCTTGCATACCAATCAGTAGAAGAATTTTCTAATAAGCAAAAAAAATATGCTTTATTAAGTGACAAAAAAAATAGCTTAACAAGAGCGGTTCTTTCTTCGCTATGGAGTTTTCTTAAAATATATTTTTTTAGACTTGGCTTTCTTGAGGGGTGGAGAGGAATAATCATAGCCTACTACTATGCAAAGTATTCTTTTAAAAAATATTTTAAATGAAAATATTAATTTTAAAATCTAAAAGTTTGGGGGATGTGATTCTTTTGACCCCTTTGATAAGAAATTTAAAAGAAAACTACCCTGACTCAGAGATACACCTTCTTCTCAGAGAGGGAACGGAAATTGCCATGACTGGTAATCCATATGTGGACGAGTTGATTCCTTTTAAAAAAGAAAGAAGTGGCTTTAGTAATATAAAAAAAATTTTCAACCTTGTTAGAAAATTAAGAATAAGAAATTACGATATTTTTATTTCAACTGATAGGGGTGACTTTGGTGCCTACTTTGGTATGGCAATTAATGCAAAATTTCGGATCGGTAGAACCCACAATAATAAAGCAATAAATAGGATGTCTTTTAATGAAAATTTCTATTTTCAAGGCGAAAGACATATTGTTGATTTAAATTTAGACCCTTTGAGAATACTTGGAAAAAAAATCAACTCTAAAAGCCTTGATATTTTCTACGATCTTAAAGAATCTGATTATATAAAAAGTAGGTTTCTACATAATATTGAGAAATTTGTTCATGTGCATCCTGTATCTCAAGAGCTATATAAGTCTATTGACGATAAAACTTTTGCAAGAATAATCGACCATTTGGAAGGTAAACATAATTTTAGATGTATTTTGACATCTGGACCCTCTCTAAATGAGATCAATAAAGTTAATAACATAATTAAATTAACAAAAAAGAAACCATTAAGCCTCTCAGGGAAGTTAACATTTGGTGAAATGGTGGCTTTAAATAGTTTTGCAGCATTGACTATAGTTGTGGATACTGCTGTTCTTCATGTGGCAACCGCTAACGACATTCCATCTGTAAGTTTTTTTGGTCCAACAGCAGTAAATAACTGGGGGCCATGGGATAAGCATGGACAAATTAACCCATACTCTAAGACTGGAGGGTGTCAGAGTTTTGGTAAGCATACTGTTATAAGCAAGGATTATTCGTGTATACCATGCTCACAAATAGGCTGTCATAATTCTGGATTTTGTGCGTGTTTAAATTACAAAAAAACTGAAGAAATTTTAAAGATTATAGATAAAAAATTACAACTATAAAACTATGAAAGTCATACATACAGAATGGTCAAATGGATGGGGAGGGCAAGAAATCCGAATCTTACAGGAAATGCTCGCTGTTAGAGAGAGGGGCATTGAGGTTTTTCTCGCCTGCAGAGAAGACTCTCAAATTGCTTTAAAGGCAGATGAAAGTGGTATTAAAGTTTTTAGCCTTCCTTTTAAAGGCAATTTAGATTTTTATACGTTATTTCGTCTCATGATCATAATTAGAAAATACAAAATACAAATTCTAAATTCTCACAGTGGTAAAGATACTTGGGTTGGTGGCCTAGCTGCAAAATTTTCAAGAATAAAATTTATTAGAACCAGGCATCTATCAAACCCAATTAAAACAAGTAGGTCAAACTTCATAAATGAACTTGCTGATTTTATTTTTACTACTGGAGAATCAGTTAGGGATGACATGATTAAAAATAATCGAATTTCCTCAGATAGAATTAAATCTATACCGACAGGTATTGATTTAAAGATTTTCGATCCGAAGAGATATGACCAAAAAGCCATAAGAAACAATTTAAAGATAGGCTCCAAAACAATAGTCATAGGTATTGTTGCTGTACTTAGACGTTTTAAAAGACACGATCGTTTTTTTAAGATGGCTGAATTTATTGTAAAGAATAGCAAATTAAAAATTAAATTTTTAGTAGTTGGTGACGGCCCATTGAGAAATAAATTTCATGCTCTAGTTGTTTCTAAAAAATTAGAAGATTTTTTTATCTTTACTGGTCATGTAGATAATGTTGCTGAAATCTTATCATTATTCGATATTTTTCTTTTAACCTCTGATTCAGGTGAGGGGGTTCCTCAATCATTGATGCAGGCTCTGGCTATGAACAAGGCAGTCATCTCAACTAACGCCGGAAGTATAAAAGATTTGTATCATCAAGAAAACTTTATTTTGGTTGATAATTATTCTCAATCAAAACTAAATAATCATGTGCTGAATCTCTTAAGCGATAAGAAATTAAGGGAAAATTTTGCAAAGAATTCTGGTAGTTTTGTTAGGGAAAATTTTTCTTTAGAAAAAATGACAAATGACATTATTCAGGTTTATAAGAGACTCCTATGACTAAAGTTCTACTGACTAATTTCCATCTTGGTAATGGTGGTGGGCATACAACATATATAAACTATGTTCAGAGGATCTTAAGTTCAGATAAATTTGAAGTGTTTATTGGTTGTCCTTCATCAAGCAAGTTGTATAAGAAAATGATAGATGTTTCTCCGCATTTAATTGATATTGAATTTCCCGCAAAATTACATGAATTGTTTAATACTTTAAAAAACATTCTTAAACTTAAAAGACTTATATCTGAGAATCAAATTAATCTAGTTCATGTAAATGGCAATCCTGATCATAAAGTTGTGGCTTTAACAAAGCTTTTATTTAAGTTAAATTTTAAAATTATTAGGACGAAGCATGATGCCAATCCTATAGGTGGTGGTTTTATATATAAAAAATTGTTTCATCGTTTTACTGATCATATTATTGTTGTCTCCGATTTCCAATTTAATAATCTAATACCAGAAACCTTGAAAGCAAAAACCATAGTTATAAAAAATGGCATTGATTTGGAAAAATTTAAACCCCTTCCCAAATCAAAAAAGATAATCGAAAACTTCCAGATTAGTCAAAAAGACATTGTCTTAGTTTCCAATGCTGGAACAACAATAAGAAAATGTTGGCATCTTTTGGTCGATCAAGTATCCAAACTAGACAATAGATTAAAGTCTAAGGTCAAGGTAGTATTGATTGGAGAAATTCCAGATAAAAAAATACTCCAGAAATATGTTTACAATAAAAATATGGAAAACAATGTTTACTTTACAGGGCTAGTGGAGGATGTGAGACCGTTTATTTCCGTTGGTGATTTTGGTTTTGTTCTTTCAAACAAGGTAGAAACAATATCTTATGCTTGTCGAGAAATGATGGCAATGAAGAAGCCTGTTCTTATAACTAACTGTGGAGGACTCCCAGAAAATATTATCGATGGCATTAATGGCCGAATAATTGACGTAGATTCAGGCTCTCAAATTTATAACTTTCTAGAGTCTATTGAGACATTAGATATTGAGTTATATGGGGATGAAGCCTATAGATATGCATTAAAGAATTTCGGTCTTGATAAATTTAATGCCAAGTTAATGAATTTCTATCAAAAAATATCGTTAATAAATTGCTAATGAAGTCTCAGAAGCAAAATATAAGAATTGTATATCCCTTTCCAATGAAGCTATCAAATGGATATACCTACATGCTGAGCATAATGCAATTCTTAAATGCTTTATCTAATGAAGTTAATGTGGACTTAATTTGCCTGGATCAAGAGAAAGAGATTAGGGAATATCTTACAAAAAAATTGAGTCTCAAGGTCGGCAGACATTTAAATGTAGTCTCAGTGAAGAACTCTTTTATAGGTATTAAGAGCAACAAGTTATTTTTCTATAAAAAAATTGTTAACTACTTGAACAAACTTTCTGATGAGAAAATATATATTTACACAAGAGATATTAAGCAGATGAAGCTTTTGTTAAAGAAATACAGTACAAATAATTATGTATTTAAGTTTATATTTGAAAGTCATCAAATCTTATCCCAAAACTATTGCAGAGAAGGTAAATATAAAAATGCTGAAGAATTTAAAAAAATTGAGAAATTAGTATTTGGGAAGGTTGATTATTTGATTTCAATTTCCAACACTTTATCATCAGAAATAGAAAAAATATATCCAAATTCTCAAAGAAAACAAATAGTTCTTCCCGTTGGCTTTGATAAGAGATTCATGAGCTTAAATAATGAAAAGAAGAAGTACGACATTATTTATTCTGGAAATTTTAGTTCTTGGAAAGGAATTGATACTTTATTGAAGAGTTTAGAAATTTTGCATAAAAAATATAATATAGAACCAAAAGTTCTTCTTGTGGGAGTTCATTCAAAAGAAAAAGAGTATTATCTTGATCAGGCTAAATCTATGTCTATCAAGAATATTACAATTCTTACAAGACAAGATCACAAGAAAATATTCGACTTAGTAGGTCAAAGCAGAATAGGAATTTTGTCAAATAATTTTCAAGGAGACGGTATGTTGTTTACCTCACCTTTGAAGCTTTTTGAATATCTTGGTGCTGGTTTAAGGGTGGTTGTTTCCCGGCTTCCCTCAATTGTTAGTACAATTAATGAAGAATATGTATATTTTGCAATTCCTGAGTCGCCATCATCCTTTGCACATATGATAATAACTGCACTTGATGATACTAATTTTGATGCCAGTAGAGTAAGAGAATATTCAAAACAGTTCACTTGGGAGTCAAGGGTTCAGAGGTTTCTGGAGTTTTTAGAATGAGAATACTTGTAATTATTTTCAGAAACATTGGAGATGCATTATTATCAACTCCTTTGATTAAAAACTTAAAACTAAATTATCCCAATTCCGAGCTTCATGTTGCTTTAAATTCATATACTACTGAGGTCTTTTCTTCTAATAGCTCCATTGACCAATTAATTGAATACAAGAGAGAAGAAATCAAAAATTCTTCTTTACTGAAAAGACTTATCATGGAATTAAGCTTTATTTCTAAATTTGTAAATGCTAAGTACGACATTGTTATAAATCTTACCTCTGGAGATAGGGGCGCATTAATATCTCTTTTGAGTAACTCAAGGATTTCAGTTGGCTTCAACAAGAAGCCAATTTTTAATAAAGTTTATTCTATTAATCTTCCACCGCAAAAAAATCTACATACTGTGGATTTCTATCTAAATGCACTAGATAAATTGAAACTTAAAACATATTCAAAAGAGGTAGACATTTTCTGGAATAAAGAAGATGAAAAAAAAGTAGAAGCATTAAAAATTAAAAATGGATTCATTCATATTCATCCTGTTTCAAGGTGGCTTTTTAAATGTCTTGATGATAATTTAATAGCAAGGATAATTGACTTTTTTGAGATAGAGCTTAATAGAAAAGTAGTCATAACATCTGCTCCAATTGTAAAAGAAATAGAAAAAAATAATAAAATACTATCCCTATGCAGTTCATGCCCAACTAATCTTTCAGGATTGCTTTCTTTAAATGAATTAGCATATCTTAATAGCAGGTCAAGTCTTTTCCTGGGAGTTGATACTGCTGTAATGCATATTAGTGCAGCAAATAACATACCAACTATTGCTTTTTTCGGACCTTCTGGAGCTAATAATTGGGGTCCATGGGATAATTCTTTATTTAAAAATGGATATACTCAAAAAAATGGCATACAAAAAATGGGTAGGCATGTTGTTATTTCCGAGAGCAGGGGGTGTCAACCGTGTGGCAAGGATGGCTGCAATGGTTCAAAAATTAGCGAATGTTTAACTAATATTGAGTTTGATTCTATCAAAAGAGTGATCTTGGCAAAAATTTCATGAAAGGTCTTGTAAGAGTAATTCTTAAATTTTTCTTTAAAGAAAAATATCCGTCAGAAAAAAAAATTAGAATTAAAAATATAAAAAAAATACTTGTTCTCTCTAATACTGCAATTGGCGATACTTTATTTGCAACGCCGGCTCTTAAGATTTTAAAGGCTAATCTTCCAAATGTAGAAATCACAGTTTTGCTTAACCCAAAGAACTTTGAACTTTTCGAAACTAATCCAAACATTGACAAGATAGTTTTATACAGAGGAAAGTGGAGAAATTTTTTAACTAAAGCATACAGTTTGCGAAAAATGAATATAGATTTAGCTCTTATTTTTCATTCGAACGAGCCTCAGGCTACTCCTTTATGTTATTTTTCAAAAATAAAATATATAATTAAAATTCCTAATATCAATAATGAATTTAAGAATCTTCATTTCAATGAAAGCCAAGCAATAAATTTAGAAGAGCATTTCATCGATCATAGACTAAGACAACTAGAATATTTGGATATTTATAATAAAAGCTATGAAATGGAAATTTTTACAAAGAAAGATTGGTTTATTAGTCCATTAGAATACATAAAGTCTGGAAATATCAATATTGCTCTTCAACTAAAGGCTTCAAATTTAAGTCGAGAATGGTCTTTTGAAAATTGGATAATTCTTATTAAAAGATTAATTACTCATAACAAGGATATCAATTTATTTTTAACTGGCTCCAAAAGCGATAGAAATGAACTAAATAAGATTTCTTCTATATTTAATAATTCAAAACTAAAAAATGTTGCCGGCTTATTTAAGTTGGGGGAGTTTGCTGTTTTTTTGGGTGAAGTTGATTTGCTGATAACACTTGACACTGGCCCACTTCATATTGCCGCAGCAATGCAAACACCGACCATAGCATTCTCAGTTGCTGGATCGAGATCTCAAAGTATGCCGAGATCTAATAAAGTTGATCATGTATTTATTAATAAGCCAAAAACTTGTAAACCATGTTTGGATAAGAAATGTAAAAATGCTTTCTGCATGGATCAAATTAGACCCTCCATGGTCTTTGATGAAGTTATGAAGATAGTAAATATAAACAAATAATCAATGTCTACTTTTTTAGATAAAACAATTCTTGCACTTTGCTTCTTACTAGTTTTTATATTGAGTATTCCAGGAACTATGACCTTGAGATACACAATAGTTCTGTTATTGTTACTGATAATATTTTCCATGAGGAAATTATGGCTTAATGATTTAAAACAAATATGCTCCGAGAAAAGTTTTAAATTATTTTTTTTGTTAATTGGCTCCTATGTTTCTTATGTCTTATTGCATTCACTTTTCTTATCTCATGATGTCGCTAATTCAATAAGTGAATTTAGGTCACAGATTATTTATCCAGTGATAACTTTATTCATTGGTGTTTCTATTTCTCTCATCTTTTCTAATAATGGAAAGCGCAAAACTGAAAATTTATTTCTAAGCATTTTTTATGCTTTTCTTTTGCACGTGATTTATATTAATCTTTATGCAATTTGGTTTTATTTTTCTCAAAATGAAATACTTAGAAGATTTGGAGGATTAATGGAATCTCCCACATATGCAAATTATGTCACGAATATATTTTTAGGAATTTTGGTTGCTGAGGTTATATACAGACTAAGGTCAAAAGAGAGATTCCTAAGAATAAATAATAAACTTCTTATCTTTTCTATTGGTTTAACTTTTTTTGCTACTCTAATTGAGACTGTTCGTTTGGGGGATATAACATTAGCTTTTTTAGCAATTTTGGCTGCTATATTCTTTCTTTACAAAAACCAGTCATTTAACAGAGTAAAAAAATACACGATAGTATCTGTTTTAATTTTTTTGCTTATAACTCCTCTTTTTTACAATATATATACTGATCCTAGATGGATTAGATTAACCAAAACAGTCCCCATAGCTCTTGATACTTCAGCTCAAAACTCATATTGGCGTGATGAAGAAATACTTAATGCGCCAAAAATAGATGGAAGGAGCATTGTGGGAAATTCAAATTACATGAGAATAGCATGGGCGAGACAATCTTTACATTATATTAAGAAGAATAAATTAGGTATTGGCTTTTCAAGGGATGCATTTGGCAGAACGCTTAAGGAGAATTTCCCACTTAGGAGGAATAAAAAAGACTATCTAGGTATGAGTTCTCATAGTGGCATTATTGATTTGGCGCTTGGTATTGGACTGCCAGGCGTCTTTTTATGGACTTCTATATTTATCTTTTTAGCTAAGAAATCTTTTACTTTATTTAGAAAACAGATTAATTTTTCATCTATATTACTTTTTATTTTTGCTTCTGGTTTTTTCTCAAGAAGTATAGTTGATGCAAATATAAGAGATCATATGCTTCTTGAATTTATGTTCCTGCTTGGAATCATAATAGTAATTATAAGAAACGATGAAGAAGAAATAAATGTCAAGTCTCAAACCTAAATCGTTCCTATTCATAAACTTATAAAAATTCATATGCCAATATCTAAATTAAATAAAATTACCCGGATAGTTGCGAGTCAAGTTAAGCCAACTGACCTCTGGAAAATTTTATTTCTCTTCGTTATTTTATCTTTTCTAGAATTGATTGGACTGGGCCTTATAGTACCCCTTTTTCAGTCATTACTAGATTTAAACCAGAAAAGTGAAATTATATTTTTACTTAAGAATTTAGGAGTAAATGCTAACAAAGATAATATTGTTATTACGCTTAGCATTTTTATCCTGATTATCTATGCTGCGAAGACACTAATGTCCATTTCTACAAATTTTAAAATTATAAAATTTTCGCAAGAATTTAAAGCAAGCTTTAGTTCTTATCTCTTAAAAAACTATCTTTTGCAAGATTATGAGAAATATCTTTCGAGAAATTCTTCAGACTATATATATAACATTCAAATTCTCACATCAAGATTTTCAAGTTTTCTTTTGCAAATAATAAGAACTATCAGCGAAACCATGGTTGCCTTTCTATTAATTATTTTTCTTGCTTACCAGAGTCTCGAACTACTTTTATTTTTGGCCGGAGTATTTACAATTTTCATTCTCTTATATGATAAATTTCTCAAGAAACGCATTTCAAGATATGGAGAAAAAGTCAATAAAACTAACCTTACAATAATCCAGACAATTAATGAAAGCCTAAACTCCATAGAGTCTGTAAAAGTTTTTGAAAAAGAACAGATGTTCATAAGTAGATTAGATTCAAATGCTTTTGATAATGCCATACACTCCAGCTGGCTTCAAATTTTCAATCTTATGTCAAGGTACATAGCGGAATTCTTATTAGTTTTATTAATTGTATTTACATTGCTTCTATCAGCATTTCTTAATCAAAGTTATGTAAACATTCTTCCTGTTCTAGTGGTATTTGGAGTTGCAAGTTTAAAGATAATTCCGTCTATTAACAGAATTAGCAATACTATCACTCAATATAGAGAGAGTACAAATACCGTTAATCGTCTTTATTCTGATTTAGATATAAATCATTCAAGAAAAAGAGAAAAAAATAAAAATCATTTGAGGGTTTTTGAAAAAATAGAATTTGCCAATATTTCTTTTAATTACAAAGGCTCTAGGAAAAAGATATTAGACAACATTAACCTTGAAATAAAACAAGGCCAACTAATTGGAATTATTGGCCCTTCAGGCTCAGGGAAAAGCACTTTAGTAAATCTTATTTTGGGTCTTCTAAAACCAACTAATGGAGAAATAAAGCTTAATGAAATTAATACTAAAAATTCTAAAAGATCATTAATTGGTTTAGCGGCTTACATTCCGCAAAGTGTTTTCATGATTGACGATACTCTTAGAAATAATATTGTACTTTCTGATGATTCTTCGATATGTGACAAAAAAAGATTAACCGAAGTTATTAGCTTATCCAGGTTGAATGAGTTTATTCAAGAATTACCGAATGGTTTAGATACATTTATTGGCGAGAGGGGTGTAAAACTTTCAGGAGGGCAAAAGCAGAGAGTTGCAATCGCGAGAGCTTTGTACCACAAGATGGATTTTTTGGTCATGGATGAAGCA